>Ga0209594_1000075_pt1 | contig 80340 bp, 67 predicted proteins | sample AshMeaCrysSpring_FD_184126 | JGI IMG/M metagenome (GOLD analysis project Ga0209594, IMG submission 184126) | Groundwater microbial communities from Big Spring, Nevada to study Microbial Dark Matter (Phase II) - Ash Meadows Crystal Spring... | ecosystem: Environmental > Aquatic > Deep subsurface...
ACAGGGAGTGTCCCAGGCTGTTGGCAGGAGAGCTGACGGCAGCGGTTAAGAAGTTGCAGCCTTCTAGATAGGAGCTAGCTAGGCCGTGAGTGTACCAGGATGTAACAAATGTGGTTCCGGTTAACCACCCCCCTAAGGCTAAGTAGGCGCAGGGAAACAGCAGTAAACCAGACCACCCGACGAATACAAAACGGTCGCGCTTGAGCCAGTCATCGACGGTATCAAACCATCCACGCTGGGCTTGAGGGCGCTCGACTGCTATAGTCATGAACGCAAATCTCCTAATATTATGATTACAAGTGATAAAGGGATATATGATTTTCTCACACTCTTATACTTGCTCTAGCAAATTATGAGAGAAGAAGCAAGTTGTGTTAACTTTTCTTTACCACTGTTCATTAGTATAGGGATTATTTTCTGAAGTGACAAGGGAAAGTGAGTAGTTCATCGATGAAGCCTCACGTCGTTTAATTCCTGTCAGACCGACAATATGGGCAGTGATGTCCTGTGACATACTATATTAAGAGTGAAATTTTCATCTTAATCATTTCTTTAGACCTTATGTTCACGATAGACATCATCGTCAAGTACACCCCAGCACCTTTATCTGTTCAACGAAAAGAGTTATCAGATGCACAAGCCGTTTATGAGCAAGTCTTAGAGATGATGCGATCCGGTCATCCTCAAGTGTTGGAACTTAACTGTGAGAAGATGCCAGATAAAAAGGTAGCTATTCAAGCCAGTGAGATCTCTGCCGTTCAAGTCTCTGAGAAGTCCGGCGCTTCAACAGCAGGTCGTGCACCGGGTTTCGTGTCCCTCGCAGAATAAACATTTTGTCGGTTGTTATTTGTTATTCGTTGTTGGTATTGACATTCTCCCGTTTCTATGATCTTTGATTAAGCTGGGGAGGATGTCAATCAAGATCCTTATGAATCAAAGCCATTCCAACTTGCCTGGATCTCGGGCGATCGCCATTAAGACCCTCAGCTTTAGCTGGCCGAGTGGGGCTAAAGTCCTGCGTTCCTGTTCTCTGAGTGTTCCTCAGGGAGAATTTTGGATGTTACTCGGAACCAATGGTAGTGGCAAATCTACCTTATTACGTCTTTTGGCTGGTTTGTTACAGCCTCAGTCCGGAGAAATCAAGATGGAGGGACGAGTCGGGTTTGTGTTTCAAAATCCGGATCATCAGTTAGTCATGCCTACGGTGGGAGCCGATGTCGCCTTTGGACTGGTGGAAGATCAACTCCCTGTCTCTCAAGTCAAGCAACGAGTCAGGGACGCATTAGCGGCAGTGAAGTTAGAGCATCTGCAACGACGACCCATTTATGCCCTCAGTGGGGGCCAGAAACAGCGGGTGGCGATCGCGGGTGCTTTAGCGCGACATTGTGAAGTGTTATTACTGGATGAACCTACTGCCCTGCTTGATCCCGATAGCCAGTTAGATTTAGTGACTCAAGTGCGTTATCTGGTTAAAACCCGTGGTATTACAGCCCTCTGGGTGACTCATCGTTTGAATGAACTCGACTATTGTGATGGCGCTTTTTTATTAGAAAATGGCCGGGTAGCGGCTCAAGGTGCACCCGAACCCTTAAAACAGCAATTGATGCGGCAATTGAAGTGAACTCAATTATGCCACTCCTCGTTGAGCTTCCTGAGCCACTTGGGGCATCGGATCTTGAGCGAGTTTTTCCAGGGTGGCTTGGGCCAGTTCACCCCCCAAACGGTTAAGAGACTGAACCACACGATAACGAACTTGCCAGTCTTCATCGGTGGCATAGGGAACCAACAACGGGACAGCATCTGGATTTCCCAATTCCCCTAAAGCACTAATTGCCACCGTTTGGATCAAGCTATGATCGCCCTGTAGTGCATCTTTAAGGATTTCAAACCCTCGGGGATCGTCCAATTCCCCTAAAGCAGCTACAATACTCATTTTGACCAACCATTCTGAGGTCGTTTGATAAACCTGTTGCAAATCTTCAAAGGCTGATTTGAGTTTCAATGCTCCCAGGGCATCGGCAGCCGCCGCTTGTACATCCACTTCGGGATCATGCAACAGACAACCCCGTAAAATTTCTAAAGATTTTGTCAGGTTTTGGTTCCCTAAACTGGCTAACTGACTGACGGCGGCATACCGTACTCGAACATTTTGATCCGCTATAGCAGTTTGAATTAACTCAAAGGCAATGGCCGGTTCAATCTCCCGTAATTGATTGACAGCTCGTAAGCGATCGCCTAAATCCTCTGAATGGATTAGTGTTTGAATTGATTCTGGAGTAATCATGATGAATTGTTTGTTATTCGTTATCTGTTATTTGTCCTTTGTCATGGGTTGTTGGAGGAAGTAGAGAGTAAGACTAGAGATCGATCTATTCATTAGGCTTCAGTCTATCTCACGGTCTTCCAAGTCATTGTTTAAAGCTAATCTTAGTCATGATAATTAGCAAATATCCAATCACTAATCACCCATGACAAATGACTCAGGACTAGAGGCTCAATCACCCAATCTTCCTCAAGAGTCTGTTTTTGCCATCACCCGAATGATATCGCTACAGCAAATCATACCTATAACTTTCTTGGACTCATCTAACACAGGGAGTTGGTGAACTCGTTTTTCGTGAAGCCGTCGCGCCGCTTCTGATAAAGATTGATCTGGGGTAATGGTCGCTACAGCATCTTTTGTCATTACTTCTTCAACGGTTTGACCCAATGCTTTATGGAGTTCCTTTTCGTAGCGAGCCGGATTTTCTAAATAAATTATGCTATCAAAAATCGTGATATAAGGTGGCGGAGTGATCCCACTCTCTTGCCAAAGAATATCTGTTTCTGAGAGAATCCCCACGAGTTCGCCCGCTTCATCAATGACGGGCACGCTACTAATTTTGTTGTTGGCTAAAATTTGAATGGCTTGTTGCAGCGGTAATTCAGGTTTAACAGTGATGGGGTTGGGGGTCATTGCATCAGCAACAGTTTTAGGCATCATTTTTAGTGCATCTTCAAGAGCAAGTACCGTTGATCATATCTGAAATTTGCTCCTAATCAAGCAAGCATTTCAATCCACTGTTCCATAAAACTTAGACAACGCGACTCAAAGAGTTGCAATAATGTTTACTTGAAACAGCAAGAAGGCTCACGCTGTATCTGTACTCAGGGAGCGTGTTGAGACGGGGCGTATAAACCGCGGAAGTGAATGGGATCTCTTAAAACTTAGGCGATCGCTGCTAATCTTTTCAGCATGAGTCTGACAAAACACAGATGAATCTTCCCATGGGCATTAGCCAAAGTTCTTTCAAAGTTTTTAGTTAAACTTTTACATCATTGATTGTTATTAATTCATAAATAATTCAGGGACACGCTGGCGTAATTCTTGATTGAGTTGGGGAAGGCGATCGCGCCATTCTAAATACCATTGTTGTCGTTCTCCATAATGTTGACACAATAAACGATTGTTTCGCACCCAATCATAAGCATTCGCTGCTAAATAATAGCGTAATTGGGGGTTTGTAATCAATTCATGCAGGTGGGTTTCAAACTGCTTCAGGGTTCGATAAATCAGTCCTGTTTCTCCCGGAATAATGGACTGTTCATACACTGTTGGACTGGCGAGGACAGCTACTCCATGTCCGGCACATTCTACAAATTTTAGATCGGATTTCATTAAATTGATTGGGGTAGGAGAGAGAGGAAGTAAGGCAATATCACAAGTATGAAGAATTTCCTGGTAGCGTTCATAACTACAAAAGGGTTCAAAGGTTTTATTTTTGATTGCTAAATTGTTAAAGAAACGTTGATCATGAATGATTTTCGCGTGAATTTGGCTAGGATATTGTTGTAAGACTTTATTTAAGATTTCTATAATGGGCTGCCAATCTTGTTCCCGGTTTAATGCCCCAAAAAATAAGGTGACTTTTGAAGAGTTTTCCTGGTTTCGGGGGGAGGGTAAATAGGCTAACTGATTTTTAAAAACCGCAACATGAGGATTAAGTTGTTTTAAAAAGGTCGCTAACGCTGCAGTTGAAGTTTGCACGGCATGACAGCCCCGATAACTGAGATAGTGATTATCTGCATATTCTTTCCGCCGCAAGGGATTATCATCAATTTCAGCAATAATTAAATAATCTTGCTGCAACAGTTGTTTTAAGAGAGGTAAATGCTGTTGCTTAGACATGATTGTCCGTTGCCAAATAAACACCTTTTCTTCTTGCGGTAAAGGACTCACTTGAGGAAAGGCTTTAGCGGCTGATATTGCCCGAATTCCAGGGGTGGTCGCACTAAAACGATCTGGTTCGAGGACACGGACGCGATCGCAGGCTGTAGGAGCCATCATTGCCGTCTGAATTAATAAACGGCGGCGGGGTGTAGCGGCTTTTGTGGCGCGAACAATGTAGCGTTGGGCAGCAGTTTGGGTGACAAAACGATTTTCTTCTATTCCTAAGTCTTGAATCACGGGTTTAAATAAGTTAAGAAACTGTTGAAATGACTCCTGCTTTTGTCCTCGGGTTTGAATTTCATAAATTTGCAGTCCAGCCTCTCGAAATAGATGTTGAATGCTATCTAAGGTCAATTGAGGTTGGAGAGATTCGGTGGTGTTGCCTTGCAGCAATTGCACAATGTTTTGCCAATATTGAGCATTGGTAAACTCTGCAAGCACTTGCCCTTCTGGCTTTAAGTAATTGCGGTGAGATTTTAAAGTTTCCAGGGGATGAACAAGACTCGATAAATTTTGAGGATAAACGATACAATCAATCGTATTCGGTGTAATATTTGCCCTAGAAAGTTCTAAATCAGATAAGTTGCTGATGATGACGCGGTCTAACTGTTGTTCGGCTAGCTTGGCAGATTCTGAGTTAGACTCAACTCCCATATAAAAACAATGGGGATTAATTTTTTTATATTGACTTCCCATTATCCCTGTACCACAGCCAAATTCCACGATCAATTCAGCATTGGCTGGTAATAAATGCAATAAGTCATTAGGGGGCGGATAAGTTTGAGTTTGACCCACATTCATAGCTCGAATCAATGAAATACTCAGTGCCTCTAGTCGAGACAATATAAAAATGGTACGGTTAAGTTAATCTTACACGGTTGTGCCAGCAAATTGGAAGCTAATTTTTGATGCCTAAAGTCTCTATTGTTCTTCCCACCTATAATCAGGAACGATATATTTCTGATGCCATTGAGAGTGTTCTCCGTCAGACTTATCAAGATTTTGAGATTATTATTGTCAATGATGCCTCTTCTGACCAAACAGTAAATTGTATTCAGGTTTACTCTGATTCGCGAATTCGCTTATTTTCTTTGCAACAGAATCAAGGAGAAAGTGCAGCCACCAACTTTGGTATTCAACAGGCACAGGGGGAATGGATTGCAATTCTTCATTCTGATGATATTTTTGCGCCGAATAAACTGGAAAAACAGATTGATTTTATTACACAAAATCCTCGAGTTGGAGCCGTTTTAAGCCAGGTGCAGGTTATTGATGAAACCGGACAAATTTTATTAGCCGATCAGCATCCCCTCCAGCGGGTTTTTACTCAACCCAACCGCACCCGATTTCAGTGGTTAAATTACTTCTTTATAAAAGACAATGGTTTGTGTCAAACCAGTTCCATGATTCGTCGCCAATGTTATGAACAAATTGGCTGTTATGATTTACGACTTCGTCAAATTCCTGATTTTGACTTTTGGGTTCGCTTGTGTTTACAGTATGAAATTTATATTCTACCTGAACCTTTAATCTATTATCGGGTTCATGACTCCAATATTAGTGGCATTCAACCAGAAACGCTCATCCGTCATAACTTAGAACTCACTCAGATTTTAAAGCATTATCGTTGTCCTGAAGTTTATCAAAACTTTTCCTCTATTTTTCCAGATTCTCCCTATAAAAATCAGATTCAAGTCGATGTCAGCTTAGCAGAATTTGGGTTAGCCATTCAAGCGCTAAGAACGAGGCGATCGCCCCATCAATTGTTTGGGCTAGATTTACTGTATCAAGTCTTGAACGATCCAGACAAAGCCCAAAAAATTCAACAGCTTTGTCACTTTAGTTTGTCTGATCTTAAAAAGATGACGGGAGAATTGGATCTATTTAAAATTGTTGCCAGTCAAACGCTTAAATCTCAACTCAGGCAAACTCAATTACAATTACAACAACTAGAAACTCAACATCAACAGCTTTTATCTGGGCAAGAAAAGTCAACTCCATCTCCTCTGAATCAAGACTCAGAAAATTCCCTACCCTTAGTGAGTATTCTGATTCCCACTTATAACGGAGAAGCCTTTATTGCCGAAGCCTTAAACAGTGCCTTGTCACAAACTTATCCCAATTTAGAAATTATTGTTTCTGACGATCACTCCACTGACAATACCTTAAATATTGTTCAGCAAATTCAACGTAATGCTCATATCAGTTTGGGCGTTTTTACCCATCCCAATTATGGTTTAGTGGGAAACTTAAATTTTTGTCTGAAACAAGCTAAGGGTAAATATATTAAATTCTTATTTCAAGATGATGTACTTGAACCCAACTGTATTGAGGAAATGGTTAACCTAGCGGAACAAGATTCAAATATTGGCTTAGTGTTCTCTCCTCGACGAGTGATGATTGCAGCCGGTTCAGAATCTAATCCATTGTGTCAAGCGGCTTATCGCGGAACCCAAGATTTACATCAAAAATGGTCAAAATTACAATCTATTCAATCGGGTAAAACGTTACTCGCTGATCCCAACTGTTTAAAGGGAACCCCCAATAAAATTGGAGAACCGACTACGGTTTTAATTCCAAAAAAGGTGATAGACCACTTAGGTGATTTTGACGGGACTTTGCATCAATTATTAGATGTAGATTTATGGTTTAGAATTTTAGGATATTACAATGTTGGTTTTGTAAACCAAACCCTATCTTGTTTGCGAATTCATTCGGGTCAACAAACGCAAAAAAATATCTCGAAGGGACAGAACCTCAAAGATTATCAGCGATTTTATCAAAAATTGCTGTTTCACTCAGATTACGAGTTTCTTAGTTTACCATTCAAACAACAAGTCCTCCATAAGTTGTTAGCCAAATCTCAGTCTTATTTAACCGTTCTCCCCAATTTAATTCGCCACTATCATCAAACGCCTACTGAAACGATTACAGGTTTACTGCGCTATCTCCGTCAACTGATTGCAGAACAATGGATGAAGATCTCAACGGCAAATGTTCAATCAGCTTATCAGGGAGAGTTAGGGAAAGCCCATCAGCTTTTGCGAAAAAGTCATTTGCAAGTTGAACCGTTAACGTTTACAGAAAAAACCTTTGTTGAGTCCGTTCATCAACAACTTAAACAGGGTGTAAAGTCTCCCGCCGGTATTCAATCTCTTTTGGTGATGATGCTCTTCTACTTTCCGCACAAACTGCAACTGAATTATAAAAATATTGCAATTCCTCAGTATTTATTTCAGGACTTTGTTGATTTTTTAATTGATCCAATTTCCCTATTCTCTCAAGTAGGTGAAGCCAAGCAATATCTAGATTATTATCAAGAGTTGTTGCAGTATATCGCGTCTCATCTGTCATCCTCTGGGGGGGAGATTTGGCAAACTGTGGCTTCTGTTTATACTCAGTCTACTCATACATCCTTTTTGAAAAATTATGATTGTAACTTAAAAGAAGTCTTAGTAAATCGCGCTAAAATTGTTGAGTTTGCATTGAATTGTAAAGGGTTACTAACGAATTATAATTTGAAAGGAAATTCAGATAACCCTCGAATTCGTCTAGGAATAATCATCAATCAATTAATACATAACTGGCAAACTTTTAGCATTATTCCTATTCTTAAAAATTTAGATCTTGCACATTTTGAAATAATGCTGTATCATTTTGATATTGAAAATGATATTATAGGTGAATTGTGCAAAAATCAGGTTAAAGTTCTAAAAAGATTACCTGAAACCCTTGCTAAGCAGGCACAACAGCTTCAAAGTGATGATTTAGATATATTGTGGTTTGCCTCCGATCTGACCACAACGGTGAACGAAGTTTACCAACTGGCTTTGCATCGACTTGCTCCCATACAAATCACCAGTACAACATCCCCGTTCACATCTGGTATCCGTTCAATTGACTTCTACCTAGCGGGCAGTTTAACCCTCACTTTTCCATCCTCTCAAGCCCATTATCAAGAACAGTTAATCCCCCTTTCTGGCTCATGGCTGTGCTGGAGTGATCCAAAAGTGCATTCTGAGGCTTCAGTCACCATTAATCGTCAACAGTGGGGAGCATCCACAGAAACGCCTGTATTCTTAACCACAACTGGCTTAACGTCCATTTTCCCAGAACTGAGGCAAACCTGGTCAAAGATTTTGGCAATTGTCGCTGACTCAATTTTAGTGATTTGTCCATCAGAGACTCACTCTTCTGATTTTCCCACAAATTTGTGGATTAAGCAAATGCGATCGCAATTCAGTCAATCTGGGGTTGATCCTAAACGTTTAGTGGTGTTGGAACCGATAACAACATGGGAAAATCAGCAACAATTATTTCAGCAAGCGGATGTTTATTTAGATGGTTTTCCCGATAGCAATGTCGCCTCAGTGGCTGCCGCCTTACATAGCAATTTACTGCCTGTGGTTCAAGCCGGACAAACTCAGCATTCTAAACAAGCGGCTGCTATTTTAAAAGAATTAGGAATACCGGAATTAATTGTTAAAACCGAGCAAGAATATATCGCGTTAACTCAACAATTAGCTCAACGTCCCCAATTGCGTCAATCTTACTGTCAACGTATTCAACAAAAAATGAAAAATCAGCCTCCTTTTCTCAATAGTCAGGCTTATGGCGCACAATTGAGTCAGGTGTTAAGAACCTTGTGGCAACAACGACAGTCCACTAATTGAGCGGTTGAAGCCTTCCCCGAGAAACAACAAATGAACTTCAAAAGTCAGTGGTGACCACAGATTACAAAATCCATTCGATTCGATATCACAATTTTTTCTCTATTCTGATTCATTGTTAAAAAAATCACGAATCTCTGCATTAAGGATCGGCTCTATATTTCTATCATGAGGTAGACCCCAAATATTGATTTAATTTTTATACTAAAACTGAAGTGAACTAATGATATCAGAATAGGAGTGATCCATTTTATGACTTCTAATCCAGATTCTCATCCTAAAAGTTCATCCCAGATGGTAACAGAAGCGTCTCAGCTTCAGGAACACCAAGGGGATGCCTTAGAGTTAGAACAAAAATTTAAGCTGGAAGAAGAACAAGAGCAATCGGCTCAAAGAGGTTCTGATTTACCTAATCGTCAAATCACAATTGCCAATAGTCCAGGAGCGGCTGTAGATGCTGATCTTAGTGATCGAGTTTAGCATATAAATTCAAAACGTAACAGCTTAACAAGTAGTCCATGTTAAAGGGAAAAGAAATTAATGAATAGTCAAAAAAATTTTTTTGAACAAATATTAGAATCTATCTGGAGTGGTATCAAATATATTTTTGGGATTAACAAAGATGACTATCCGACCACAGGAGTTCAACCCTATGAAGATGATATCCCGAGCAAAAAAGATCAAAATGCTCTATCAGAGTAATGGTTTGACAGACTTATGTGGTGTTAAATTACCAAGGTAGCTTTTTGAGTTTAGTCTTTACCGTAGGGTGTGTCATTGACGCACCTATAACTGATACTGATATCAAAAGATTAAGACACAGCTTCAATTGAAACTAATCAAGATACTTTTCTATCCTCTAAGGTAAAGCAGGCAATGGATACTTTTTTTTAAAGTTAGCAGTACACCAAGAAAATACATCTTTAACAGTTAAAGGTTTACGGCTATCTGCTGCGTATATAAGTTCTTCATTTGTTTTTCCTTTGGGATACCACAACTGTATGTACATACCTTCTCGAATAACTGCTTCTATTAAAGGGCGAAAATCTAGATCTGATGTGAGAAAAGCCACTTCATGCATATTCCGCTGAAAGGAATGAGTTAGCATATCTACAGCAATCAGAATATCAACCTCTTTTTGTTCAACAACTTTACGCCTTCTTCGACTCACTCCTTCATAGACGTGATAACCATTAATTGAACGGAGATCATTAAAAAAACTGTTCTTTTCGTCTATTCTTTTATTATATTCCTCATCTAATTCCTTATTTTTTCTGGGAGTAAGAGCATCGTAATAAAAGACCTTTTTGAACTCTCTTGTAACAAAGGAATAGTCAATATATATCGGCTTTCCCCCAAAGTAATTTTTAGAAACATCAGATATCAGTTGTTGAAGACATCATCCATCAATGAATAAGTATTTGATCTCTTTAAGCTCTGAATTAGCTTCTATAATCCATCCCATATATTATGCCAGATTACTTGATGTGATTTTTTACTAAGATTGTAAGGTTTCTATTATAGTGGATTCTAGAATAATAAGTTAAATCTTATAGGGAATAGACAGCAAAAGTTAGGGTAGCATTGATGATTTTAGCTTAAACCATACAAAGATAATCTTTTTTTATTACAATATTTGAGAAAAACAGGGGTTTCCTTTAAAATTGAATTGCCTGTTGAATGACTGAATTTTGCTGTTACTCTAAGATTATGATGGATATTCAAACTCCAAACTGGGTCAAACACGCCGTTTTTTATCAAATTTTTCCAGATCGGTTTGCTAAAGGTCAACAGCCTCATCACCTGTTTAAAACGGTTCAATGGGAACCTTGGGAAGCGCCACCCACCTTACAAGGTTATAAAGGGGGTGATTTGTGGGGAGTGATTGATAAGCTAGATTATCTTCAAGATTTAGGGATTAATGCCATTTATTTTACCCCCATTTTTCAATCGGCTTGTAATCATCGTTACCATACCCATGATTATTATCAGGTTGACCCAATTTTAGGGGGAAATCCCGCCTTAGAAGCCTTATTAAAAGCCGCCCATCAACGTCATATTAAAATCGTTTTAGATGGGGTCTTTAATCATTGTAGCCGTGGCTTTTTCTTCTTTAATGATATTTTAGAAAATGGCCCCTATTCTCCTTGGTTGGATTGGTTTAAAATCGAAGGCTGGCCTCTATCTGCTTATGATGGAAGTCTCCCGGCAAATTATGTGGGTTGGGCAGGAAATCGGGCTTTACCAGAGTTTAATCATCACCATCCTGATGTGCGGGAGTATATCATGAAAGTGGCTGAATATTGGATTAATCTTGGCATTGATGGCTGGCGATTAGATGTTCCTTTTGAAATTAAAGTTCCAGATTTTTGGCAAGAATTTCGTCAACGAGTCAAAGCAATTAATCCTGAAGCTTATATTGTCGGAGAAGTGTGGACAGATTCTCGTCAATGGTTAGATGGCACTCAATTTGATGGGGTAATGAATTATTTATTTACAAGCCCAACCATTGCCTTTACCGCAGGCGATCGCGTACAAATGGATTTAGTAGAAGTCCCTTCTTATTACCCTTATCCTGCCTTATCAGCCCCTGAATATGCTGACAAAATTCAACACTTATTAAGTTTATATGATTGGGAAATTCAACTGACCCAATTAAACTTATTAGATAGCCATGATACCGCCCGAATTCTTTCGGTTGTGGGTGATGATCAAAAAAGTGTTGAATTAGCAACATTGCTGTTATTAACCTTTCCAGGTGCACCTAGTATTTATTATGGGAATGAAGTTGGGTTAGCGGGTCGAACTGATCCTGATTCTCGGCGCAGTTTTCCCAGTCCTGAAAACTGGGATAAATCGGTTCTTGATTATCACAAAAAACTGATTGCAATTCGTCATCGATATCCAGCGTTACAAACCGGAGCTTATCATGTTTTATTCGCCGAAGGATTCGTTTATATCTTTGCGCGGATTTTAGCTTCAGAAGTGGTAATTGTAGCCGTCAATAGCGGTACAAAAGCCGAGAAAGTGACGGTATCTTTAAAAGATTTACCGGCTTATCCGAGTCAAGTGATGTACGGAGATCCGACTCCCCATTATTTAGCAGATTCTCATCAACTTGAATTGAGTCTTGCTGCCCGGAGTGGCTGTATTTTAACGGCTAATTAATAACGCCTAAGTCATAATCTCTGGTGCGTCAAATAGATTCTTCAATCCTAAAGACTATAAATTTGGCGCACCTTTGTGTAAAAGACTCTTATAATTTTCAAATGTTCTGAATAGAAGATGATATGAAACCTCAAACCAATAATTTAAAAGAACTTTATGAAACGGAGTATGATCGGTGGTTAACTGAAACCGTTAAATTACTAAAATCTCGTCAATTAGAAGGATTAGATTATGATAACTTAATTGAGGAATTAGAAGCCTTGGAACGGAGTGAAAAAAATGCAGTGAAAAGTTTACTCTTGCAAATTATTATTCATCTTCTATTCTACCAGTTTTGGCAATCGGAACAAGCGAGAAATGCCAATCACTGGGCTGGGGAAATTATATGAAATACGGAAAGTGATGCTACAGATTAATCTTCTCGTCTCTCGCCCCCTTTTTTCAAGGGGGGATCAAGGGGGGATGTCTATAGAAAGGGTGCGTCATTGACACACCCTACAATCTCATATTTAATTGAGTTCAGAAGTTTCTAACTGAGCATCTGGAATACTTTCAGGATCGTATTGTACCCGATAAATTCGGTTGTTAGATTCTTCCGTAATCAGTAAACTACCATCCGATAACGTCTGTAAACCCGTTGGACGACCCCAAGCGGTCGTGGTGTCTGGATCAGTTAAAAATCCTGTGAGAAAATCTTGATAGGTTCCCGTGGGATTTCCTTCAATATCAAACGGTACAAATACTACTTTAAACCCAGTTCCGGGATCTCGGTTCCAACTGCCACGAAACGCCACAAATGCGCCATTTTCATAACTTTCAGGGAACGTTTCACCGTCGTAGAATTGTAAGCCTAAAGGGGTTGAATGGGCTTGGAATAACACATCAGGGGTTTGAGTTTGGGCTACTAACGTGGAATTTTCACCCAGACGACGGGGGTCAGGTAAGTCGGGAGAGAGATAAGAATAAGGCCAGCCATAAAAGTCTCCCTGTTCCACTGCCGTGAGATAATCGGGAACTAAATCATTGCCTAATCCATCCCGTTCAATTACAGTGGTATAAAGTTGATTCGTAGTCGGATGGAAATCTAACCCGATGGGGTTACGTAAACCAAAGGCAAAAGTTTGTAAGTCCGTCCCATCCAGGTTCATCACCTGAATAGAAGCGCGGGGTAACGGTTCCGGACTAACATTTGATTCTGAACCAATCGCAATATATAATTTCTCACCATCGGGAGATAGGGCAATATTGCGGGTCCAGTGTCCTCCTGTGGGTAAAGTGGTAATCAGTTCTCCTGTACCCTCTAGTTGGGTTTGTCCGTCAATATAGGAGAACTTCAGAACTCCATCGGTATTGGCAAGGAAAAAGGCATCTTCTGTAAATACCATGCCAAAGGGAGAATTAACCCCATTTTCTACATTAGCAAAGACTTGAGAACTATCCGCGTCTCCATCGCCGTCTAAATCTCGTAATAAGATAATTTGATTGTCAGCCGTTTCGGTGACTAAAATATCTCCGGTGGGAGTTTCAGTCATCCAGCGAGGACTGTTTAAATTCTCGGCAAATACATTGACGCTGAACCCTTCTGGGACTTGTAAAATGGGGTTTTCTGGAATAGGAATAACGTTAGCGGGTTGAGAAACGCTGGTCGCCGTTGAGGGGGCGGGTAAGCTATTGATATCAATTAAAATCGATTCAGGAACCAGGGGTTCTGTAGGAACTAATGTGATTTCATCAGCGGTAAAAAATTGCTCAGCAGTGAGAGTTTCTGCACTAAAATTAATAATCACACCCAAGAGTTCATCAGTTCCTAAGACTTGAATTTGGGTGGCTGCAATTCCTCCTAAAGTGGAGGACACTAAGTTAATTTGATCAAAAGTTATACCCGATGGTAATCCTATCACATCGGCACCGTTACCAAAATCATAAATCCAATCTGTTGTTGCAAAACTATTCAGACCACTATTGCGACTGAGGATAAAGCTATCATCCCCTGCACCGCCTGTGAAGTTGTCCCGGTCATCATCACCTCGGAGGCGGTCATCTCCGTCCCCACCATTGAGAATATCATAGCCCTGACCACCATTGAGGACATCGTTACCCCCTTCCCCGAACAGTTGATCATCCCCCTCATTGCCATAGAGCATATCATGATCTACATTTCCATTGAGTAAATCATTGCCTTCATTCCCTTGGAGGGTGTCATTACCTTCGCTGCCAAACAGGGTATCATTGCCCTCATTTCCGCTAATGAGTTCAGCATCCACTGAACCAATGATCTCATCATTACCAGCTAAACCCCTAGCACCGCCCGGAAAACCCATTAATGAACCAGGTAAGAGTGAAACTGTATCATTTTGCAGGGTTAAGTCGTAAAATTCTTCAGAGTTTACGTCAATCATAAGTTAAAATTTATATTCAGTGTAGACTAGATCGTTGGTTTTAGGCTGAGGATAATTTCTTTCACAAGCCATTCTAAAACCTATCAGCAAAACTCTAAAGTTTGCTGAATCTGCTGTTCTGCTCTGAAAAACTGTTGTTGATCTAGCACCCTGCACTTTAAAGCTCTATCGCTGCTAACACAGCTTTGGGGGAGAGTTTCTCTTTAAACCAAACAACTCGTGCTGGCACACTGTTGAGTTGAACCCCAGCTTTAGCTAAATTGAGTCGTTCTGAGATCGCTAATACTAGGTTATCACAATTTGAGCGTCGTACCTGATAAAATTTTTTTTGTAAGTATTCCGGCCGCCAATATCCCACAATTTCAAGCAAGAATACCCGCCCATCCGGATGAACCAAGCGAAAATCTGGAATCATCACACTCCCTGGAATGGGAATTAAATCCACTTCTCGTTCTAGTCGCCACTCAGTTTTGAGGGATTTCCAACGGTTGGCAAACGATTCTTCTAACAAACTATCATAGGGTTTTCCTGGGGAATAATGACTGACTAAACCACAGTTTGAGTCCAGAGTAAATCGCCCTTTTTTAATCACTTTCGTGTAAGGATCTCGCTGTTGTAATGTTGCTTGTAAACTCCATTTTGTCACGTGTAATAAAGCAGGAATCATTTTTGCTAAGGCTAAACCGTAGCGAGTACTGGGTTTAAATAAACTGGTTGGCCCATCAATGGTTAAGGTAAAACCATGATCTGCATCCCCTTCAATATAAGTCATTAATTGAAACAGTTTAAGATAACGAAATAACAGCTTATATTCTCCTGGATCATTGCGATGGGCGTTAATAATAATTTCACTAGCACGGTAAAAAATACCTTGTACCTGAGATAAATTGTAGTGGTGTAATAAGGCTTCTGCTGTGGGGGCATCAAATTGGGTTAAAATCCGATTTTCCTGTAAATCTGCATATAATCCAGTTTGAATTTCTGTTTCTAATACCTCTCTTTTTAATTCTTTGGTGAGTTGAAATGATAGCTTTTCTAATACAATTTGAGTTGATTTTGAGCTGGGAATTGTTTCTGCTGCTAGACTAAAAACCCGTTCTCGTAACTCAATGGGTTCAAGAGGACTAATAATTTCAAAGGTTGAAAAACTACTTATTAATAAATGAGATAAACCCCGTTTAAATCGATAATCTGGACTGGTTCCTTCCAGTTCTTGTAAATGTTGATTCAGTTCTGATTGAGTTTGATTCAGACAAGATTGAAAGCACTGAATTACTTGTTCAGCAACAGCTAAATGACGTTCATCAATCGCCAAACGTAGGGGAATAATCGTTTCTCCCTGCTGTCGATGGGATAATAGATCAGTGGGTAACATGATTGGTTATTGGTTATTCGTCATTCGTCATTGGTCATTAGTTCTTGGTGATTCGTTGAACATCAAACACTTATCTATTTAGGGCGGGCTGAATAACTCTCAAAGTTTAATAAGATAAAGCTTTCAGACTTTTTTTCGCCAAAAAAGTACAAGTTTTTCGCTACTTGATGTCCAAAACTAAAGTACTTTTGGGTTAGCGATCGCCTGATTTTTCTTAGATAAAGAGCTAAAACTCTTCCCTGTTCCCTGTTCCCTGTTCCCTATTTCCTCAAACAACCAATAACGAATAACGAATAACCCCTGACAATTAAAAATATTCCTCATCAATGGGTTGAGGTTCGGGGAGGGTAGAATATTCTTGTTTGATTTCTAAGGGTTGTTCTAATTCTAAGGGGGGTGATAATTGCTGTAAGTCTGGGAGTATGACCGTTTCTTTTTGAGTTTCCTTCACTTTCATGGGGAGTCTCAACGGTTGACGCTGTTCTTTTTCAATCCAGCAACTGGCTAAGGGTAAAGTTTGTTCGAGATCATCTAACGGTCGAGGAATGACCATGACAGCGTTAAGTTCCCCAATGCGTTCAGCTTCGTACATTCCGGCTTCCACAGCCACCGCCACGTTAGCAACCGAACCGCGAATAATTGCCGTACAGAGTCCTGCCCCCACAGTTTCGTATGAGGCTAAATGGACTTCTGCGGCCTTCAGCATGGCATCAGCTGCCCCTACCATTGCCGGAAAGCCTCGGGTTTCAAGTAAACCCACTGCTTGGTGACTCAGACGGCTTTGTCCACCACTGGCAGCCAATTGAGATAAACGGTTACTAATAGGGAGAACATATTCTAAATTGGGCAAAGGACGGGCAATCACTAGAGAGGACACAAACTGACTAAATTGCTTTGCGGTTTCCGCCCCAGCATCCACAGCTAACCGCACATCCGCAATTCGACCTCGGATAATTGCCGTACAATGCCCACTACCAATTTTTTCATACCCCACCAAGTGAACCCCTGCCGACTTTAGCATCATATCAGCTGTGCCTACAATTGCAGGGAAGCTTTGAGTCGAGACAAGGCCCAAAGCCATATCTCTAAATTCGGGTTGAACGAGCCGTTCCTGGGGGGCAGAATGTTGCAAAGGTGAATCCATCTTTTAGGTGTGCTGGCTTGGGATATCAGATGAGTAGACATCAGAATCAAGAGGTTCATCAAGAGGCTTTGCCTCTAGCCAGGGGATTTAATACCCAGTCTCTTACTCAGTCTGCTCTTCCCCTATTTTAGAGATTTCTCCGGGCTTTGACTTAGAATTATTATTATAGGACTTACGATGGGGGAGTAAGCGATCAAGGAGCTGATCTAAATTCGCCCGACCATAGATAATCGGTGGGGTAAATTGAGATTTCTCTGACTTATCGGTAGATTCTGGGGAGGGTGATGGGGGAGAAGTTTCTGGATGAGTCACTAGTTCAACAGAATTGGGGGGGGATGTGGTTTTGGTGGTTTCAGGTTGAGGGGGACTCTCAGAGGGAGTTTCCTCGTTCAGTTGACGAGAATCATCTCCGATTAAGGAACCCGTTGCCACCACCTGTTCTGCCTTGATGGCGGGATTGATTAAAGTGCTTCCTGACCCAATACAAGCGTTGACTCCAATTTCCCCAGAGCCAAAGATCAATACCCCTGCCCCAATAGTTGTTCCGACTTGAATATCCAGCAAGCCTTCATGGGCATGTAAAATTGCCCCAATCCCAATACAGACCCCTGCACCAATCACAATCTGACTGTATGGGTCAGCGTGCAGCAGAACACCAGGGGCGATCGCTGCACTCGGTGCCAGGGTCACATCACCACTCACGGCAAAATCATGGGCTTCTGGGGATAGTGGTGATGGTGGCGGCATGGATTGAGCACCTTGAGAACCGTGAATAGGACTGATATTTCAGGCTGGTTTTTGAATGACGGTTTCTAATACCCGGCGTTTGGCTTTAGGATCAATCCCAATCAGGCGGACATATTCTCCGTTGTGTTCTTTCATACAAGCTTCTAAAGCGGCGAGTACTTCAGCATCTTGCTTGGATTCAATCGGACTACAACTATGCCAAGAACTGACCTTGAAACGCCGCTTATCGGCGTGTTCTGTGCCAATTTTGTAACCTTGGGAAAGTAGGTTGCGCACTTGTTCCACCACTTCGGCATCTAAGTGACCCGTGGTAGCCGCAGGTTTACGGGGACCGGCACTAGAGGCTTTTGCCGTCGGAGCGGGTGAACTGGCACTGCTGGATGCTGTACTCACGGGTTTTCCATCGGGACGTTGAATAATTTCTTCAGACACCCGACGTTTGGCATTGGGATCTACTCCAATTAAGCGGACATAATCTTTCGGATGTTTGTCCATGAAGCTTTGTAGTTGAGAGACCACATCCGCTGCTCGATTACTGGAAATGGTTGGGCCATTACGCCAAGATCCGACACTGAAGCGCCGCTTATCGGCATATTCAGTACCGATGTCACAGCCTTGATTGAGTAAGTTCTGTACCAATGCGTTCAAATCTCCTGAACCACTGGAGGCACTGCTGACGGAGGTTGTAGCAGGAGCTGAGGTTGAAGCCACCTGACCGTTATCGGACTTTTGCACTAACCCTTCGGGGGTTTGAATCACTTCTTCTAATACCCGTCGTTTGGCTTGAGCATCAATCCCTAGCAAGCGCACATATTCCCCTGAATTCTCGGCTAGAGACGCTTCTAAGGCAGCAATCACGTCAGATGGGTTTGTCGAGTCAATCGGTGTGCCACTCTTCCAAGAACTCACTTTGAAGCGACGCTGATCAGCGTGTTCTGTACCAATTTTATAGCCTTGGGATAAGAGTTGCTGGACTTGTTCCACAATCTCAGGGGAGAGACTGGTGCTACCACTAGAGGCATAAGAACGATTCCGTCCGCTGCCATTGTGACCTGAGCCAGATTGTTCGTTGCGCAGGGGAGCGATACAAGCAACATTCTCAGAACATTGATAGCCCCTTTTTAGGGATTGATTCACATCAATCACATGACTGGTAAATTTAACATCTGTATCGTTGACATCGGGTAAACGGTCAGCTTGTTGTTGATTGGTAATAATTGACCCGGAAGGGATATATTTTCCGGGGGGGATTTCTACATCCTGAATCAGCACGTGCATCATCACAATACAACCCGCACCCACCCGAGCGTTAAATACGGTGGAACGGAACCCAATAAAGCAGTTATCCCCCACATAAGCCGGCCCGTGAATTAAGGTCATGTGGGTGATGGAGGAGTCTTTACCAATCCAAACCGAGTAAGAACGACCGTCATCTCCTTTAACGCGACCTTCTTCTAAACCGTGGATAACTACCCCATCTTGCACGTTGGAGTTATCGCCGATGTGGAAGGGAAAGCCTTCATCGGCTCGGATAGAGGTTCCAGGAGCCACTAATACATTGGAGCCGATATGAACGTCTCCAATGATGTTGGAAAAGGAATGAACGTAGGCACTCGAATCAATTTGAGGTTCGGCTAAGTTCTTTGACCATGGGGTGGGAGGAGCGGCTGTTTTTCGGACTACCATAACTTAATTTTTCCTAATGTTAAACAACGCAATAAATTAATTTCTTGTCAGAGATGGGTGGGCAGTGGTGCTCTACAGTCATCAACCCCGTTCAACTAACGATCTTGATCTTTTTTGCTGTAGATCATGCCAGTGCTCGTATTTACCGTATCGATGATGGCAACAATCGCTGCATCGCTGGGACGGTCTTGACTCCCTGGAATCTGACGGGCTGCACTGCCCCGGCTGACCAAGACCCACTCACCGATTCCCGCGCCGACATAATCAAGGGCTACCTCGTATCCTGGAACTGGAGAACCGGTTTCATCGAGAAACTGCAACAGCAAAAATTTGCCGCCGCGTAAACTGGGTTCTTTTTGAGTACTGACAACCGTACCTAAGACTTGGGCAATTTGCATGAGGGGGGACGGGAACGAGAGTGAAATTGGAATCTAAAATTAAGGATTATCTCGTCAGTCGATTTCTCGGGTTAAACTCAGTTCAGGCTTTTGTTTGAGTGGGAGCGATACGGCTTACGCCAAGCTGAGTGCTTCGCACAAGCTACGCGAACGCGAGCGCCAACCCAGAGATAATCCGCTAGGGTCGGCCTGTGGGTCGAATTCCACTCACACTTTCTCGGAACTGTTCTACAGCTTCGGTATAGCGAATCGGTAGAACATATTCTAGGTTCTCGTGAGGTCGAGCAATAATATGGGTGGATAAGACTTGACCCCCCTGAACTTTTCTCACGGAGTCAGTTCCGGCTGAAACAGAAGCTTGGACTTCCGAAACATCTCCCCGAACAATAACCGTTACCCGGGCGGTACCAATTTTTTCATATCCTACCAAGGTCACCCGAGCAGCTTTGACCATGGAATCGGCTGCTTCTACCACAGCCGGAAATCCCAAAGTTTCTATCATGCCTACAGCAATAGCCATCTGCGCTAAACTCCTAATCAATCAATGTTAGTTTGTGTTAACCGGGTTTGACGTCGTACAAGACTTGAGCCAATCTCACCTAGATCCTGATTTTCTACTCGCCAGAAATTTGAACAGGTCATTCCCCTCCGATTGGAGTCAGGGAGATTGATTCTTCCTGATCGCGTTACCCTTTTGGCTCTAGAAGCAGGAGTTGCGGTTTATCCAAATCATACCTTGTACGACAGAGAGAGTGAAGAGATCATTTCACCTTAACCCTCCAAACGGATGGGTCAGCCTTCCGTTAGTAGGAACGGAACTGCTCAACCGCATCGGTATAGCGAATGGGTAGAACGTATTCTAAGTTTTCGTGAGGGCGAGCAATAATGTGGGTCGAGAGCACTTCTCCACCATTGACTCGGTTGGCGGCTTCAATCCCAGCAGAGACTGAAGCTTGCACCTCAGATACGTCTCCCCGAACAATCACAGTAACGCGACCACTCCCAATTTTTTCATATCCCACTAAGGTGACTCGGGCAGCCTTTACCATGGAGTCAGCCGCTTCTACAACAGCGGGAAAGCCCAAGGTTTCTATCATTCCAACAGCAATTGACATCGATGAACTCCTTACAACAAACAGCCACGAATGGCTTGAGACATTTACCCAACTTTGGACATTCCCCTATCCTCGATAGTATGGGATTCTTGCTTCACAGGGAGGCTGAGTTAGACAACTTCAGGAGTTGTTACCTCGTCCTCCACAAGCTTTCACGGATTGCCCAGCCGCGACGTGCGTAGAGTCTGTTTTCTACGAACCGAAAAGACAGTATAAATTGACGACAGAGATTATCTTTTATTTCAGCATTTTGAAACAGCGCTTAACCTCTTCCCCTTTTCTAGAATAGGAGAGTGTGTGTTCCTTGACAATATAAAGATCTATTATTCTTCCTAATCAAGTCAATTAAAATTATCAATGCGTTATTTAACTTAACAAATCATTAAAAATGTTTACAAAATGCAGCCAAAAAACCGATTTTTCAGATAAAAGTCGTCCTACCTCTGTCCCAGGTGACTCATCATCAACTGTTGGTTGTTTGCAGTTTCGAACCCTGTCATAGTTTGTTTTTTTAGTCAACTTGAGAAACAAAGGTCACTCAGAAACATAGCACTACGCGCCCTTGGTGCTTGACATTTGTGGGAAGTACTTATGACGAATGACGGCGCTACGCGCCATATCATCTTTCCCTTACAAATATCCTGAATTTTAACTGGTGAAACCGAATTGTATTTGTTATAACTAAGGAATATAGTTATCCTCCATTGTTAACAACCAGTGACTTGATTAAGGGCTGGTTTAACGTGGAGGATTTCTCTACATCCTGCCTACAAACCAGGTGAATTTACCTTCACAATACTGCTCAATCAAGGAATTATTAATGACTCTAACCCCCTCAAAACCACAATATGAAATTTTATCAATTCGGGTTCAATCTTTCTTAGAAATAATTTATGGTCAATCCCTAGCCAGAGAAGTTTTAGATCGAATTTTTATGCTGATTGAGAAATATCTCTCAGAATCTATAGATGAAGATCTCAATAAGTGGAGTCAAAACAATGTTACTCTAATTACATACGGGGATAGCATTTGCAGTGAAAATCCTAACGAATCCCCCTTAAAAACACTCAATTATTTCTTAAACAAATATCTCAAAGACACCATCACAGGGGTTCATGTTTTGCCATTTTTTCCCTATAGTTCAGATGATGGATTTTCTGTGATTGATTATCTCTCGGTTAATCCAGAAATCGGCAGTTGGGAAGACATTGAAAACATCTCAAACAACTTCAACTTAATGGTAGATTTGGTAATTAACCATGTTTCCAGTAAAAGTGAATGGTTTCAACAATTTAAACAAGGGGAAAAACCCGGATGTGAGTACTTTATTGAAGTTGATCCCAACACAGATTTATCTGCTGTAGTTCGCCCGCGTAGCAGCCCTTTATTGGTTGAAGTTGAAACCGTAAATGGTCTGAAACACGTTTGGGCAACATTCAGTGAAGATCAAATTGATATCAACTTTGCCAATCCCGATGTCTTAATCGAGTTCATCAAAATTATTTTATTTTACATTGAAAAAGGAGCACGTTATATTCGTTTAGATGCAGTGGGTTTCCTGTGGAAAGAAATCGGCACACCTTGTATTCATCTGCCTCAAACTCATGCCGTGATTAAACTCATGCGAGAAATCCTACAAATGGTCGATTCAAAAGTCGCTTTAATCACAGAAACCAATGTACCCAACCGGGAAAACTTGAGCTATTTTGGCAATCGCAATGAAGCCCACATGATCTATAACTTCAGCTTGCCCCCCCTCTTGCTGAATGCCTTAATTCAAGGCAAAGCAGACCACTTAAAAACCTGGATGATGAGTATGCCGCCGGCTCCCCTTGGCTGTGCTTATTTTAACTTTACAGCATCCCATGATGGCATTGGTTTACGTCCGGCAGAAGGGCTTTTAGATGAAGACGAATATAACACCCTTCTGGATACAATGCGACAATTTGGCGGCAAAATTAGCATGCGAAAGAAACCCGATGGCAGTGAAAGTCCCTATGAGTTGAATATTTCTTTATTTGATGCTATGAAAGGCACCATAAAAGGAGAAGATAAATGGCAAATTCAACGGTTTATTTGCTCCCAAACCATTATGATGTCCCTAGAAGGAATTCCCGCTTTTTATATTCATAGCTTACTAGGAACTCACAATGATTATGAAAAACTACAACAAACCGGAATCAACCGTTCTATCAATCGTCATCACTGGCAACTCAAAGAATTAGAACAGAAGCTAAGCCATCCCCATTCTGAGCATTCCATTGTCTTTCGAGAATTATGCCGACGGATTCAAATTCGTCGCCTTCAAGCCGCATTTCATCCAAATGCAACCCAATATACCTTGCAATTGCGAAAATCCTTATTTGGATTTTGGCGACAAAGCATGATCCGCGATCAAAGTATATTTTGTATTTTTAACCTGACTGATATTCCTCAAATTTTGCGATTATCGGATCTCAACTTAGTCTGTGTTGATTCTTGGTGTGATTTAATAAGTGGAGAGGTGATCACAGAAATTTACTCTAAGATGAGCTTGCATCCTTATCAAGCAGTCTGGATTACCAATAAATTTTAACTGAAGTAGGCTGCGGCTTCTGAGAATGATTGCTTCAGACTGGAGCAACCTTTCCCAACAGACTCCCGACTCTAACCGTTCTAATGAATCATCAACTTCCATTTATTCAAAATGAAAACCTAAGGCTGCGTGCTTTAACCCATCGTTCCTATGTGAATGAACATTCAGACGTAACAGAACACAATGAACGTCTAGAATTTTTAGGGGATGCCGTTCTAGGATTTATCGTGAGTGAATTGTTATATCAACAAACTGACCCGAATCAATTAGAACTCAGTGAAGCAAAAATGACCCGTTTACGGGCTTCTTTAGTGGATGAAAAACAATTAGCACAATTTGCTTTTCAACTCGGTTTAGGGAAATTAATTCGGCTCGGAAAAGGGGCAATTAGAGACGGCGGTCGAGAAAGTCCTGCCTTACTCAGTGATGCCTTAGAAGCTTATATTGGTGCATACTATCTTGATCAAGGAATTGATGCCGTTCGAGGGTTTCTCATTCCTCTATTAACACCCATACTCCATCAACGGATGGGTTTAGACTCCAGTAAGAATGCTCCCAGTTTAATTGATTACAAAAATCGCTTTCAACAATGGGCACTGGCAGAATTGGGTCAAACGCCAAAATACTGTATTGTGGATGAGTCTGGTCCAGATCATGCTAAAGAATTTGTGGCTCAAGTGCAAGTCAGGGGTCAAGTTTATGGTTCTGGGAGAGGTAGACGTAAACAAGATGCTCAAAAACAGGCTGCTAAGGACGCACTCAGAAAATTAGGCTTAGAAACCTGAAGGGGTTTCGTCAGACCGTAGAGTTGCTAAAATACAACTACAAACGATTCATCCATTTCAAACGTTTATCTTTAAAGTTGTGATCAAAGGAGAGCTAATGGTACAAACCACTCAATCTGAAACCCGTGGCATACAAATGACGGATAACGCCATCAAACAAGTTTTGATGTTACGAGAACAACAAGGCAAAGATCTGTGTTTGCGGGTGGGTGTCCGTCAAGGGGGATGTTCCGGAATGTCCTATGTGATGGATTTTGCTGATCCCAACACCATTACAGAAAATGATGAAATTTTTGATTATGATGGATTTCAGGTCGTTTGCGATCGCAAAAGTTTACTCTACATTTATGGTTTAGTACTTGATTATAGTAACGCTTTGATTGGGGGTGGGTTTGAGTTTACCAATCCCCAAGCGACTCAAACTTGTGGTTGTGGGAAATCGTTTAACACGTGAACTACAACCACGCTGAATTGAAAATTACAGCGTAGGCTTCCTATCCAACAGAAAGCGTTGTAGTAGATTTCTTGCGTCCTCTACTACTTCGTCTTACTTCTGGGCAATAGGCTTGATCCCCGGTTCCCGAGGTCAAAATTCGTAGACCCTCATCCTTGAGGTTTATTGCTGCATTAACATCCCGGTCATGTTTAGTGTGACAAACCTCACAAGTCCAAGTCCTGACATCAAGGGGTAAGCTGCCAACTTGATTTAGGCAGACATGACAGGTCTTTGATGAAGGAAAAACCGATCCACTTCTTGATACACTTTCCCTTCCGTCTCTGCTTTGTATTTCAACATGGTGCAAAACATCCCCCAACCAACTTGTTGAATGGCTTTAGCAAGTTTATGGTTTGGCATCATGCCTTTAACATTAAGATTCTCTACACAGATAACTTGGTTTTCGTTGACTATCCTACGTGATAGTTTATGTAGAAAATCTTCTCGGCAGTTTGTGATTTTACGATGTACGACAGCTACTTTTTTTCTGGCTTTAATTCTATTATTAGACCCTTTGAGTTTTCTAGATAGCTGCTGTTGCTTAATCTTCAGATTGTGTTCATGTGAGGCATCTTAAATGTCTCTAATTAGGATTTTCTTAAATCTGGTCCGTCTTCTGGTTCATCCTCTATCCAGTCTTCATCCTCCTCATCGTCCGGTTGAATTTGGGTATTTGGAGGTGGAACAATCACACGATAATCCGCATCATAAACTGATTCACTTTGACCGACTCCAGATTCTCCTGTATCCCGGTAACCATAAGAATAGACTGAACCTGACCAAGATTCTGTTTTAGGGGTTTGTTCCGTTTCATAACTGGGGGATTCCTCATCAACCCAGTTCTCTTGATCTTCCTCCCTCTCAGGCGTGTAAATCTCTTCTTTCTCTAAGTTCACTCTTGTCTGAGACGTTGTAGAAGCTGATCCTCCACTCCAGGAGGGGTTGAGGGGTTGAACATCTGCTTCCCAATCCTCCGTTAAAATCCGACTCTGAGACGGTTTAGGTTCAACCGGTTCGGTGACGGGCGGAGAATTTACCTGCCATTGAGAATAGTTCGGTTTGTCAAATTCTGCGGTTGCTTCCTCTTCTTCAAAATTCCGACTGTATTGAGGGGGTGTAGATCTGGAAGGAGGAGAGGGTGAGTAGGGACGATCTGGTTCAGTTAACGTTTGAAACGCTTGAAATAGACCACTAATTAGAATAGCACTTAAAAAGCCTGCGGCGATCGCTATCAAAATCCAAACCGATAACGGCAGCGTCGCAGACTGCCAGCCCAAAAACACTAATGCCAGAGAGGGTGACAGGTTTTGCCATGCAAACAGGATCAACCCACCGATGATTGTCAAAATAATAATTAAGTTAGTCATGGGTTATTGGTTGTTTGTCATTAGTCATTTGTTATTTGTCATTAGTTATTCATTCTCACCTTCTCCCTGTCTCCCTATCTCTTTACTCTTCTGCCTTCCAACGTTTTAAGGGAACACAATCAATATTGAGTTGGTCTAGGGTACGGGCAACGACAAAATCCACCAGATCTTCAATGGTTTGGGGTTGATGATACCAGGCGGGAATAGCGGGAACGATGCGAACCCCAACTTCAGCTAGAGTGGTTAAATTCCGCAGATGAATGACGCTAAATGGGGTTTCACGGGGAACTAAAACCAGAGGTCGTCCTTCTTTAAGTTGAACATCAGCCGCCCGTTCTAACAAGTCTGAACTTAACCCTCCTGCTAACTTTGCTACAGTTCCCATACTACAGGGAATCACAATCATGCCTTGAGTTCTAAAAGAACCACTGGCGATGTTTGCCCCCACATCTTGCCACGGATGACAACGGAGTTTTCCGGCTGTTTTGACCCCAGTTTGTTGTCGCCAGAATGTCTCTTGCTGGATAGGATCTCCCGGCATACGGATATTAGATTCACTTTGCCACACCATATAAGCGGCTTTGGAAGCGACTAACTCAATTGTATAGTCGGCTTGCAATAGATATTTTAACGCTCTCACCGCATAGATCAGTCCAGACGCGCCCGAAACCCCAATAATTAATGGTTTATCTTGCATTACAATTTTAATAAAATATCAGAATTCCTGTGCTGCCCCATCTCGACGGGGATCGGCTGCCCCTTCTAGGATGTCCTCTGGCGTGACTCGAATCAGTTTTGCATTTCTCCAAACATGTTGTTTCAACGCTTCTAAGGTTTGAGTCTGAAATCCCCCTTGTTCAATCAACAGTGTATCGGGTAACCATTGATGCTGTGTAGCAGCTTATCAATTCACGATTGGGGTAAGACTATTTTGAGGAAGTTTGGGACAAGACAGTGATAGCTGTCGCCCCTAACTATACATCCCAAGATTGTTCAAATTGTAGCCATAGAGTGAAAAAATCATTCAGTACGCTAATCTCATCAATGCCAAAGATGCCAGACAAAAATCTGTCGTGATACAAACGCGGCATTAAACATTTTAAAGAAGGGCATTGGAAAACTGCCGGGGAACCGGAAACGCGCTTAGGAGACTACCGCCTCTGCTGTAGATGGGCTACCTCAAACAGTAAGCGGTGTCACTGAATCAAAAATCACTGTTTGTGAGAATCCTGCGCTGAAATCTTTAGATTGCAGTGCCGGGAGTCTGTCAAATCAGATTTCCCTAGAAACCCGTTGACATTTTTTCTGGTTTATGATAATCAGATACCCAATATTCTAACGAAGCCTTGTCCCAGTGCCCCGATCTTGAGGATGTAAGAAGGGTTTGAGGTTAATCCCGTTAGAACGCTGGCGACTGGGGTGACGAATGCCAAAAACATCTTGAATTAAATCATCCCCAGAACGATTATCCACTAAAGTATAAACGCCTTGAGTGGCTTGACCATTATCAGCAACCACTAGATTTTGGAAAATGCGATCACGCACCAACTCAGGACTTTCTCCCACCGGAACCGTTAACACAATGCGACAGTCGGGGACATCTTCGGTAGTGGCGCAGATAACATTATAACCATTTTCAACACTTGTCAGCAGTTCAGACAAACCATCAGGGCGATAAGATTCTAAGCGACGGCTAATTTCGACACACCGACGTTCGGGAGTCCAACCACCCCCCATGCGCCCTGGAATTGCCCAGGGATAGGCTTGAGATTGTTGACTGGGGGGATAATACATCACCGTGTATTCATTGCCCACTCGTTCACACACAAACCGAGGATCGTCAAAATTAGTGGTGGTGACTTCCACTTGCGGCACAGGTTCATCCGTGGAATTGATTGTTTGAGAGGATTCAATTTCAGGATTAACCTGTTCTAATGAGGGTTCTGGATAATCTGAATTTTGCGGCAGGGGAAATGGGAACCATTCAGAAGATTGAGGTGTCCAACCGGGAATTAAAAAATCTCCTCTGGCTGAACCGACCCCAACCCAGAAGGGCAAACTGACAGATAAACTCAGGATACTGAGCGTTTGAGACCACTTTTTGATAGATTGTAAGAGTTGTGACATGGTGATTTCCTTGCTTGTGGTGTGGACAATTCTGAGAGAGAAATGACTTAATCAGCTGTTGCTGTTTTTTCACAAAACTTTACAGCGTGTAATTTCTCCCATAAAATACAGTTCGAGTAAAAACAGATAAGGAGTGTAGACAATAATGTCGGAGGCACGGCAGCCACTGACAGCGCCCAAGGAATTTTTTGATCCAGGGGGGGGCATTAATTTCACGCTACTGATGTTTTTGACTGCAGTAGCCCTCGTTTTGGTTTCAACCGTTGGATATTGGTGTTGGCATTGGCCAGGGTGGTGTACTTTTGGATTGAATGTTCTGGCGCTGCATCTCTCTGGAACAGTCATTCATGATGCATCTCACCTCGCGGCCCATCGAAACCGAATTGTCAACGCTGCCTTGGGACATGGTAGTGCGTTAATGTTGGGATTTGCGTTTCCCGTCTTTACCCGCGTTCATATTCAGCATCACGCCCACGTTAATGATCCAGACAATGACCCGGATCATTTTGTGTCAACAGGGGGGCCTCTGTGGCTGATTGCCGCCCGGTTTTTTTATCATGAGATATTTTTCTTCAAACGGCGGTTATGGCGCAAATATGAGCTATTAGAGTGGTTTCTCAGTCGGTTGTTTGTTGCCACCCTGGTGGGTTTGGGCATCCATTATGGTTTTATTGGATATATCCTGAACTTCTGGTTTTCACCCGCTTTGGTGGTGGGACTCGCCCTGGGTTTATTCTTCGACTATTTACCCCACCGCCCTTTCAAAGAAAGAAATCGTTGGAAAAACGCCCGAGTTTATCCCAGTCCCATTCTCAATCTGTTGATTTTGGGGCAAAATTACCATTTAGTCCATCATTTATGGCCATCAATTCCCTGGTATAACTATAAACCTGCCTACGAAGCAATGAAGCCGTTATTAGATGCGAAAGGTTCTCCCCAAACCCTAGGAATTCTTCAGGGGAAAGACTTTTGGGGGTTTCTATACGATGTTTTTTTGGGAATTCGTTTCCATCATCGTCAACAATGAGGCAGGAGTAGAAAGGCAGGAGGCAGTATTCACCAGAAGAGGTTTATGATTGTAGTCAGAAATCTATCCTACTGGCTCCTGGCTCCTGAATTCTCAACTCCCACACTATAGGCAAAATTCACTCCATGACACCCACCGAGAAAAATAAAACTCAACCCATCTCGCCTGCCATTGCAACAAAGACACCCCAGAAGAATCTTCAGGAGAATTTCTTCATTTTGATTTTTGCCTTAGGTTTATCCCTTTTAATACGAGTCTTTGTAGCTGAACCCCGCTATATTCCCTCAGACTCAATGATACCAACTCTGGAAATTGGCGATCGCCTAGTGGTGGAAAAAGTCTCTTATCATTTTCATCAACCTTCACCTGGAGATATTGTCGTATTTATTCCACCGTCGCAACTGCAACAGCAGGGCTATTCTCCCAGTCAAGCCTTTATTAAGCGAATTATCGCCCAACCGGGTCAAACCGTTGAAGTGCGTGATGGGACAGTATATGTGGATAATCAACCCCTCAATGAAGCCAATTACATTGCAGAACCCCCCGACTATCAGTGGGGACCGCAACAAGTCCCTCAACAGCAGTATTTTGTGATGGGCGATAATCGTAACGATAGCAATGATTCTCATATTTGGGGCTTTCTTCCCCAAGAAAATATTATTGGTCGCGCCCTATTCCGATTTTGGCCCTTTGAACGGTTGGGTTTAGTCTCTGGTAGGGTGTAGGAGGCAGCTATGCTGGAGGCAGAAGTAATGAGTAGTAAGTATTGAGTCATGAGTCGAGATTTATGACTACAGTCAGGGTTTGTTACTTCTTATTTCTTACTTCTTACTCCCCAATCTCCCTTGTATCCCTGGTCTCACCCTCATGATAAATTCAATGTAAAAAACCTACCCCTGTGAGCTACTCCCCACACCCCACACCCTACTCCCCGTTCCCCGTTCCCTCCAATAACAAACAACAAATAACCAATAACCCATCATTAACTTCTATCCCACAATTGTTCTAAGTCAGTTGCCTCAACCGGACGACTAAACAAAAATCCTTGAATGCAATCGCATTGATGTTGATGTAAAAAGGCTTTATCCGCTTCAGTTTCTACCCCTTCAGCGACGACTCGTAGCCCCAAACTATGAGCCATCTGAATCATCGCGGCAACAATGGCAGCATTTTTGGAGTTTAACGCCACATTATGCACAAAACTACGATCAATTTTTAAACTATCAAAGGGAAATTGTTGTAAATAACTGAGGGAGGAATATCCTGTACCAAAATCATCTAACGCCAGCTTAATCCCCAAGGATTTCAGTTCCTTTAAGGTGTGAGAGGCTTGGTTAGGATTTTCCACTAAAATACTTTCGGTTAATTCTAACTCTAAACAGCCTGGATCTAAGCCCGTTGTTTTAAGAATTTGCATAATACTTCGGCTTAAATTCCGTTGACTTAATTCTAAAGCAGAGACATTGACTGCAATCGACAATTTCATCCCTTGTTTATGCCAATATCTGGCTTGCTGACTGACGTGCTGCAACATCCATTCATCTAAATAAACAATTAATCCTGTTTCTTCTGCTAGGGGTAAAAACTGTGATGGAGTCATTAAACCTAGGGTAGGATGTTGCCATCGAACCAATGCTTCAGCCGATAAACGGGTGTCTGTTTGCAGTTCCAACTGCGGTTGATAGTGAACCATTAACTCATTGTGAATTAAAGCATGGCGTAGATCATTTTCCAGTTGCCAGCGATCTTTTATCCCCACTGAGATATCTGAGGTATATAAGATATAGCAATTACTCCCCTGTTGTCTAGCTACATGAAGGGCTGCATTGGCTTGAGTCAATAAGTGATCAAATTCACGTTCATTCTCTGGATAGAGTGCTACCCCCAAGCAGGCTGTAATGGCAATTTGATATTGAATCACTTGCAAAGGTTGAGATAAAGAATGAAGTAAGAGTTTAACTTGTTCATGAATCTCGGATTTTTGAGCAATGGGTGCTAGGATTAAGGCAATTTGTTCACTATTTAATCGCACCACTAATCCATTTTTACCCACGAGTAAAGCCAACCGTTCTAGAACGGCTTGAATCAGGAGATCGCTATAATCAATTCCTAAGCTTTGTTGGTAATATTCCAGTCGATTAATACCAAGAACACCGACGGGAATTAATTGACCTGCTTCATACTGGTGATTGAGAATCTGTTGAAATCGATTGTGGAGCATCCTTCGATTGGGAAGATTCGTCAGGCTATCATAATAAACTTGATCGTTAAGCTGTTTGATCGCCTCATGCAACACCTGTGTATTTTGCTGTTGAATCCGTTCTTTTTTATTTAACTGAGAAGAAATAGCACCTAGCAATTCTGCTTTTGTAAAGGGTTTAGTTAAATAATCGTCCCCCCCTAATTCCATCACTTGACGGAGATCAGCTCGTTCATTCCGAGCCGTTAAACAAATAAACGGAATTAAGGCAGTAGCTGAGTCTTTTTTTAACTGTTTTAAAATCGTATAACCGTCTAAACCAGGCAGTACTAAATCACATAAAATTAAGTCTGGCTTTTGATTTTTTGCAAGTTCTAAGCCTTGGCATCCTTCTCCCACTCCTTGCACATAAAATCCTTCTGCTGTCAATAACTTTAACAGAATTTTCAGCAGAAGTTGATCATCTTCTATCACCAGAATTTTTTTCATGCTACTCGCGGCTAGCTGGACGTAATTATTGAGCCATGATGATTCCAGACTATCTCTCATTTCTTAGACTGAGTATAACATTCTTTGATCATTCCTTGATTGAAAATTGAAAGCAGTTTGTAGCTGATTTAGCAACCTCTAAAACTATTTGTAGCCAATTCATCTTCTGCTAATTTTTTGTCAATAAACAACAATTCTATTATGGTTTATCTAATAATATTAATTATGACAGTGATATTTGTCATGAAATAAGTGTGATCTTGATCTAGTTTTTCAGCCCTCGATCAAAATCCATAAATTGTGGAACAAAATCTACAGAATTTTTTTACGTTTCGATACTCCATCCCTTCTCGGATATTATCAAAAGTTTGATAGTTTATCAAAAGTTTAAAAGTTGAGGGGTGCTGAAAGATTGAAGTATAATAGCCTAGACAGAAGCCCTTTACAAAACCTTTACAGATTCATCCATCATTTAGGCAATTTTTTGATCAAATGTAGCCTCAATCTCAAGATTTTTATTACCCCTAGCCCGGTTTAATATCGTGACCCACATCTACACAATCGGTCTCTTCCTCATTTTAGTGCTGATGAGTATCAATACAATTTCACCCAGAATGACAGGGATTCAATCCGACTCTTTCCGTCGTGTGAATCATTTCAATCATTTTAATCAGGTTTATATTTTTGGGGATAGCCTGTCGGATCCCGGAAATCTATTTTCGATCACAGCAGGAATGTCCCCCTCTAACCCACCCTATCCGCAACAGCGATTTTCTAATGGTTTAGTGTGGTCGGAATACTTTACATCAAAATTCGGGTTAAATCCAACGCCTTTTACCCATCCGTCTCCCTCAGGGGATGGCATCAATTTTGCAGTTGGGGGGGCCACTACAGGGGAAACTAATGTTAATGGGGAAAGCTTACCCAGCCTGCAACAACAGCTTAATGCCTTTATCCTACCCTTACACCAAACCCATCAACGGGCAAATTCGGAAGCGCTTTATATTTTGTGGGCTGGCGCAAATGACTATTTAGGTGGACAAATTACCGATCCCACTCAGCCGGTTGCCAACTTATCCCAGGGGATTAAATCGTTGTATCAGGTGGGGGCGCGTTTGATCCTAGTGTTGAATCTACCGGAACTTGGGAACACCCCTCTAATTCAAAAGAGTGAGGACACAAATCCGAGTCAACTGAATCAGTTATCCAATGCTCATAATAGTTTACTCAAGACAGCAGTCAAGCAATTGAGCCAGTCTCTGCCAGAGATTCAATTAGGGTTAGTGGACATCCGAGAACTATTTAAGATGGTAATCGCCGATCCAGGGAAATTTGGCTTGACAAATGTAACAGATGGCTGTATTGTTGTAGCCTGTTCTCGTCCTGAGCAATATCTATTTTGGGATCAGCTTCATCCCACCACGGTGGCTCATCAAATGATTGCAGAAGCTGTGTTTTCAAGCCTACAGGTGCAATTTCAGGTTGGGATGGAACCCACAACCCGATCACAATTAGATTATAAGCTGACTTGGCTGGAGGCATTTCGATCCAATCAGCTTCGTGCTTAATTCTTTGTCTGCTTTGTATCTTTGTAGTTGAAATCTTTTTTAAAGATTAATCGATTCTACAATTAACCAACAACCTGCTGTATTTAACCTGCCTCGACCTTTTACCAAGCCATCAGACTGACAATGTTCTAAGAACAGATTCACTTCTGGCTGTAAAGTCACAACGGTCCAAGTCTGATCTTTTACAGCTCTTGGATCAGTGAAGGTGATACGATAATCTTGCCGATCATGACGGTGAAAAATTCCCACAAAATTGATCAAACCCGATTGAGTTGGATTCCTAAAAGACTGAACTGGACAATTACCATCCTGGGGATAAGCTTCAGGATGTTGTAAATAATATTGCTGCCATTTTAACCATTCGGGATGAGAGGGCGGTAAATTAAACAATGGAATCACCGCCGCTGGTGCAATTGGCTCGTGTAATAATGCATTTTGTAATTGATAAACGGGTAAATCTCGCGGTTGACACCCCAATTCAACACACAATGCGGCTGCCATTCCGGCTGCTTGTCCAATTCCCAAGACAACGGGCTGTAACCGAGTCGCACCATTAGCGATATGGGAAACGGAAATATTTTTTTCAGCGACTAATAAGCCGTCTATTTCTGCTGGAATTAATGCCCGATAAGGAATGGTAAAGGGTGTTCCTGTCCACCGTCCGCCCCAACGGATAGATTTGGGTTGCAGTGGCAATTTTCCTTGCGTATAGTGGTGGTCATTGACATAATTTCCAATCGCAATAGTTTCACAGACTCCGGCTTCATTACAGGGTAAAGCCGCAACTTTGCTATTTGCCATTGGTAAAATATCTGATTCTGTAACCGTTGTGAGTCCCTGTATTCGTCGGCTTTCTCGATAATAAGGATGCAAAGCAAAAGCTGTTTGAGTATGAGGAGAAAATTGTAAAGACTGAGAATGAACCGCTGGAAAAATTCCTGTTGCTAAACCATACCGACGACCGAGTTGGGTTTGAATAAAATAGGCAAAACTTTGACTGTGCCAAATCATTTCTTGGTGTAAGGCTTGGCGGGATGTTTCTGACTCAATTAACCGTTGTAAGTTCTCCCCATAATCATTGCCATCACAGGGCCAATTCAACATGATTAAATGACCCGGTAAACCGCCATAACTGAGAAACCGTTCAACGCCGTGGTTTTCCCAAGCTGCTGCAAATTGTTCGGGTTGATGGTTAGGTGGCGGCAGAATTTCCGGGGCGGTTACCGTTTCTCCATAATCTTTCAGTAAAATCACCCAAGTTGGGGCTTGCACAGATGACAATTTTGATGGATAATCAGTATTATTGGGAGCACTCGGTTCATGCCATTGGGATTTTAATTCCCAGCCCCAACGATAAGTCACTGCTGCGAGCGCCAGTAAATCCCCCAATTCCGTTGCATCTACGATAATGTCCGCAAAAACGGTAAAGTTGGCAAACCGTACCCCGACGACTTGATGCTTGTCTACTAACACTTCTTTGGGTGTAAACCCAGATATCCAATTGAGGTTGGGTTGTTGCTGCACCCAGTCTGCAAAAATTTCTGCCCCTAAACGGGGGTTAAATGTGAAAAAACTCACCCAACCGTGGTCTAACCCTTGGGGTTGACGCTGTTGTAGTTCTTGTAAAAATGCCCCCCAAATTCCCGTTTGAAAAGCAGCCAGTTCATTCCCATCGGCTGCGGCAACTCCTGCGGCGGTTAACATTCCGCCTAACCACGGAAATTCACTCACTATCAGAGTGTTTGCCCCCCGACGGGCAGCTTGGAGGGCAGCGGCTGTCCCCCCTGTTCCCCCCCCAACGACTAAGACATTTGTTCTGAGTTGCTCCATGTTTGCTGAAATGACTAACAAAAGTCGGATATAACTGTAGTGGGGAGTAAAAGTTTTGATAAATGAGGGCAGACTAAATTTAAGTTGACGGGTCACTCATAAGAATGCGTTGAAATTGAAGCCAGTGAAGTTGAAAGATTTATTGTTATTATTGTCAGCACCGATAGTGTTACTGCTGGGGGTAAAAGCAGCGAAAGCACAGTTGTTACCACCCCCCCCAGACTCGGTCACCATTCCGGTTCCTGCGCCGCCAATGGCTCAACCTCAGCCTGGTCCAGTGTCTAATAACAAGAATGATTATATCCTGGGCGTGGGCGATCGCTTACAAATTGATATTTTTAATGTTCCCGAATATAGCGGTGAACAGGGGCGGCATCAAGTTTCAGTGGATGGGGCGTTAAATTTGCCCCTTATTGGCTATATCCCGGTTCAGGGAATGACCCTCGAACAGGTAACGGATACCTTAACCGAAAAGTATGGGGAATATTTACAACGTCCTCTGATTACTTTAACCTTACTTTCGGCGCGTCCGTTACAAATTGCGGTAGCTGGGGAAGTTAAACGGCCGGGGGCTTATACTTTAGCCGCTTCGGCGACTCCTAACACAACCGCGAATATGGGAATGACTGAAGCTTCCTTAAAGCCGCCCACATTGACCCGTGTTATTCAAATGGCAGGGGGGGTTACTGCTTTAGCCGATGTTCGCCAGGTAAAAATTCGCCGTTCACAACCAGGAGGACAAGAACAGGTTCTGGATATTAATTTATGGGAATTACTGCAAAGTGGTGACCTACAACAGGATATTCCGTTACGGGATGGAGATACCGTGTATGTTCCCACTGTTACGGAATTAGACCGCGTCGAAGCCCCGCAACTGGCAGCGGCAAACTTTGCCAGTAGTACCCGTCAACCGATAAATGTCGCCGTTATTGGGGAAGTGAACCGTCCGGGGACTCATGTTTTAGAAGCCGAAGCCGTTCCCCTAGCGGAGAATGGAGAAGAGGCAGGTAATGGGGCGTTACCGGAGTCTACGGGAGTCTTTACTGTCACCAAAGCCATAAAAGCCGCCGGAGGTATTACCGCCCAAGCTAATATCCGGGAAATTGAAGTCCGCCGCGTCAGTCGGACTGGCACCGAACAGGTTATATCTGTGAACCTCTGGGCTTTATTACAGGAAGGAGATGTTAGCCAAGATGTGATGTTACAGTCAGGCGATACTATTGTTATTCCCACGGCAAAAAATGCGGAGGCTAACGCTTCTGAAGAAGTAGCGATCGCCAGCTTTTCTCCTGATAATATTACTGTAAGTGTGATTGGGGAAGTCATCACCCCTGGACAGGTGAATTTACCCCCCAATACTGCCCTCAACCAAGCCTTACTTGCCGCAGGCGGGATGAATGAAGGCCGCGCGGACAAAGAAGAGGTTGAACTGATTCGATTACATCCTAACGGGAGCATCTCACGTCAAGTCATCGCCGTCAACTTCTCAGAAGAAGTCAGCGAACAAAATAACCCCATGCTACGCCACAACGATGTCATTATTGTGGGACGTTCTGGCGGGGCAGCATTCCGAGATGGACTTGGTAGTGTCCTAGGGGCAATGAACCCCCTGAATGGAGTGTTTGGCGTTCTACGCTTTTTGAATATTTTTGATTAGTTGTTTGTTATTTGTCATTGGTCATGAGTCATTTGTTGTTAGAGGAAGCAGGGAATGGTTGCTGAGTTATTCCGATATCAGTTCCACAGCTTAAACAAACAACGAATAACAAATAACGAATAACTAACAACGAATAACCCGCCCATTACTTTTGACCCAACAGCGCCTAAAATGAAGACAGGAAAGTTCTCTCAACTCTCAGTACTTAACTCTGACGGACAGCAAGTTCCGCTCACTCCCACCTATCCTCTAAATTCTACAGTGATTTATCATTCTCCAACCTCTGGAGGTGAGACTAAAAAGTCAAAAATCGGTCAATTTTTTAAAGCGATTAATCGTCGTTCTTTGCTAGTTGTTGGTGCAACAACATTAGCAGTCACTGGGGCGTATTTGTGGACAAATTATCAAACGCCTAAGTATAAAGGTTCTTTTCAACTGTTTATTGATTCTGAAAAAACCTTAGCTGAAAATCGTCTAGGTTCAGAAGAAGATCTCGATTATGCCTCTCAAGTTAAGCTGTTACAAAGTCCAAAATTACTGACACCCATTCTCGAGAAAATTCAGGCTCGTTATCCTGAAGTGAACTATAGTTCTTTATTCAATCAAACTACAGGACAAACTCAGTTTGAACCGAATCAACTGACAATTCAACCGATTGATGGTACGAAAATTATTGAAGTTGAATATCGGGATACAGAACCCCAAAAAATTCAGTTTGTTTTAGATGAAATTGTTGAAGGCTATCTCAACTATAATTTACAGCAGAAACAGCCAGATACTATTGCAGAAAAACGACAATGGATTAATTCACAAATTCCCTCTTTGAATGAGAAAGTCAAAGGAATTCAACAACAACTGGTGAATTTACAGCAACAACATACATTCATTAATCCCGAAACAAAAAATCAACAATTAGTGGATCGTTTAAATCAGCTTCAAACCGAAAAATTAAATACAGAAGCCCAACTGAGCCAAGAACAATCTCAATATCAAGCATTACAACAACAGCTTGGATTAACCCCAGAACAAGCCTTAAAAGCCTCAGCTTTGTCTCAATCTCCTCGCTATCAATCCCTCTTAGAAAAACTGTTAGCGGTTGAAACGGAGATAGCTTTAGAATCCTCAAGATTTAAAGAAAAAGCCCCGCAAATCCAAGTTTTATTAGATCAACGGAATCTGATTTTACCGTTATTACAAGAAGAAGCGGAACAAATTGTCGGTCAAGATTTAGCCACCGTTGCCCCCGAAATTCTCAACTATCAAGACTCCGTTCGCTTAGATTTAATCCGGCAATTGGTCACCTCTGCCAACACCATTCAAATGTTAGAGGTTCGCAACCAAGTCTTAAACACTGCCATTCAAGATGTCACTCCTCAAGTACAAGCTTTTCCAGCAGTTGCGAGTCAATTTAATACCCTACAACAGGAACTAAAAGAGAATAAAACTCGCCTGCAACAACTGACCGAACAACAGGAATCTTTACAGTTTCAAAAACCCCCAGAATTCCAACCTTGGGAACTGATAGCAGAACCAATGATTCCCCGCAATAAACAAGGAGAATTAATTGCATTTTCTCCGAATATGCCCCTGAATTTAGCCCTCGGTGGACTCGCGGGATTAGCCCTAGGAATCGGTGCTGCCCAAGTCGCTGAACGGTTAAATAACGTCTTTCATGATAGTCGCGAAGTTACCGACGAGCTACCTGTACCGCTATTAGGGATTATTCCCGCCAGCGATGAGGCGTTATTATTGCCTTTACCCGCTTCAGCCCCTGCAATTACCTTGGTAAAAGCCCGTAAAGCCCCCTGTACGCCCTTTGAAGAGGCGTTTCGTTCCCTCAATACCAATTTGCAACTATTGAACCCTGACTCCCCTGTACGCTCTTGTGTGGTCAGTTCCGCTACCCCCGCCGATGGCAAGTCTACCGTTGCCTTTAACCTCGCCAAAGGGGCAGCAGCGATGGGACAAAAAGTCTTATTAATTGACGCAGATTTACGGAATCCTAAACTACATAAAATGACAGGATTACCCAACGAAATCGGACTGAGTCAAGCCTTAACCCAAGAGGATTTAGATATCTATGAAACCATCTTAGTGTCTCCCTTTGATGACAACTTATTTGTGTTAACGGCTGGTGCAATTCCTCCTGACCCGACACGGTTATTATCCTCTAAAAAAATGAAGGAATTAATGGCAGAATTTGAGCAAACCTTTGATTTAGTTCTGTATGATACACCTCCCTTAATTGGGTTAGCCGATGCCAATTTATTAGCCGCCAATACTAATGGTTTAATGATGGTTGTCGGTGTCGAAAAAACAGAACGTCGGGCGGTAGAATTTGCATGGCGTGAAATTCAAATGGCTGGTGTTCCTGTATTAGGGATGGTTGCCAATGGCGATAAACAACCCAGTCATTATTACGCCTATTCCTAATTCGTTTTAGATAGACAACAGATTATCTCAATTATTCCGGTGTAGAGGCGTTCAATTGAACGTCTCTATTAATTTTGTGTCCTTTTATCAGGATCAAAGTTCCAGGCCCTGCTTACGATATTTAGCTAGCAGATGCTGCTGATAATCACCAATGGACTCCGTTGGTCTCATGGGCAAACGATCAACAGCGTCAAACCATTGTGCCCATTTTTCAGCAACTGTATTTTGATGAGTATCTACCGTGGGGGGTGTCTGATACCTGTAGATCAAAAAATCGATAAAATCACTCACTTGCGGCAATAGTGAATCAGGCAACTTCTTCAGCTTATCAATCGCATTTTTACGAATCGTCATAATTATTAGGAATCATAGCCAACCAATATGCATTGATTGTATTCCAGAAAATGGTTCATCGCATAATGGCGCTGTGCAAGGAAGTATTGACCAGTTCCTGGTCGCACATTGACCCTTTACTTGAGGTTCTAGTAGTCGCACTACTATGCAATTGATAGCTAGCGCGATCGCTTTTTCCCTCAATTGTTCCATGTTTCCATCTCCACCTTAAGGCTGACATTGAGGAAGTTGTGTCGGTTGCCGATTTGTTCCTGTTTTTGTCGGGTCATAACTGACTAAAATCACATCCCCATTTTCATCTCTTATCCATCCTCGCGCTGGCACAAGATCTAAACTTGAAATCGGTTGATTATCCTCTGTTTCAGAACGTTTTTGAGAGGTATTTCGAGGTCGTGAGGGGACAGGTTCAACTAAATCTACATTAATTTGATTGCCATCACTTTTATCATTAGGACTAACAGCAATACCGCCGCGTCCTGTAACAACAAATGTACTTTCTCCTCGTTGCCGACAGAATTCTTGTGCAATTAAATCATTCGGATTTGTAACAGCAACTTCAGGAATTTCAGCAGGTTGAAACGTGACAGAAGAATCAATGGTTAAATTTCCGGCGGCATTAATCACACTATCGCTAGATTGAACAATCACGATATTAGAATTGTTGAAAGGCTGAATGTTGATGTTACTACCGCCACTGGGACTAAAGGCATCGGTGACAATTCGACTACCTTGTAACAACACTAATAAATCTGCATCAATTTCAATATTTCCTTCAAAGGTTTGACCACTTTCACTTCCCGTGGCGATAATTTCACTACCATTCAGTAAGCGAATGTCATTGGATTCAAGTCTGATATTACCCCCTTGACCCGCTTCTGAACCTGCATTGAGTTGAGCTTGACTATCTAAAAGGATTTCATTTGCTGAAATATTAATATTGCCCGGTAATCCAGAAGAAGTGGATAGCACACTCACTATCGCCCCATCTCGAACTGTCAGTTGCTCAGTTGTGATACTTACGGTTCCAGCATTTCCAGTTCCCTCTGTTTCAGCCATTAAGGTTCCCTCAGTTCCTCCAGCATTACTAATTTCAACAGAGTCGGAAGCCAAAATCTCAATCTCTCCAGCTTGACCTTCATTCTCTGTTCTTACTACTAATATTGCTCCATCACGAATGACGAGCTGTCCCGTTTCAATTCTGACACTACCCGCATCTCCTGTCCCCAAAGTTCCAGCAGCCAAACCACCTGAAGCTCCATCAGAAGTAGTACCACTCAGTTCAACAGAGTCAGAAGCCAAAATCTCAATCTCCCCTGCTTGACCTTCACCTAAAGTTCCCACTGCTAATCCTGCTCCATCACGAATGACGAGCTGTCCCGTTTCAATTCTGACACTACCCGCATCTCCTGTTCCAAACGTTGCAGCAGCCAAACCACCTGAAGTTCCATCAGCAGCAGTACCACTCAGTTCTACTAATTTTGTGGCTGTAACTGTGATGTTACCACCATCTTTACTCTGGGTAGTAACCTCTATTCCTGCTCCCTCTTGAACCAACAGACGGTCAGTTTTAATTGTGATATTTCCACTTCTAGCACTACTTCCTTGATTAGCTGAAGCAAATAAACCACTGAAAGTTTGACCATCAACAGTAGTCCCAATTACTTCGACATCCGTAGCCGTAATGGTTAAATTTCCGGCATTTCCATTGCCAAAAGTTCCTGTTGAGATAAAGGCTCCATCTTGAACCCGCAGACGTTGAGTATCAATGGTTAAACTGCCTCCATTCCCTGTGGCTTCTGAATTAACTGAAGTTACCAAACTACTTCCAGCACCTATTAGTTCCACATCAGTGGCAGTAACAGTTAAATTTCCGGCATCTCCATTACCGGAAGTTGAAGTTGAAATAAAGGCTCCATCACTACTTCTCCCCCAATTAAGCGGTACATATAATCCTGATGGAGCAGTTGGAATATTTCCTTCTGAATCAACCTGTGTTGACAAGGTTTTATTAACAATACTTCCTGGATTCTCTCGAATATTCAACCCAATGGGAATATTAATCGTTAATAATGGCGGCGCGTCGGGATTGGATGCCGCAAACTCTACGCCATTCTCAAATAAAATACTATCGGCAGTGGAGGCAAAAAATGAACCGCCTACATCTAATCGTGCATTCGGCCCGAATACAATCCCGTTAGGATTAATTAAAAATAAATTAGCGTTTCCTAATACGCCTAACGTTCCTAAAATATTAGAAAGATTATTTCCAGTAACGCGAGTCAGAATATTAGTGATACTTTCAGGATTAAAAAAGTACGCACCGCGTCCGTTATCAATATTAAATTCTTGAAAACTATGAAATAAATTAGAACCACGAATTGCACCGCCATCTATTCTGTCGCTATTGATGCCATTAATCTCAACGTTTGGTACAACAACAGAATTTTCGTTGCCTAAACTCTTATCAGGAATAATTTATACTGTTACCTGAAGCGGTGAAAATACCTAAAATGCAGCCGTCAAACAGATTAAGCTTGAAAGGGATTGAAGTCGCGGCATCGTTAGCGTCCTGATGTGAAATCTGTTGATAGAATCATATCATTAATGATGGCGATCGCTCCTCAATTTACAATAAAAATAGGTGCGTCAAGAAACACACCCTACAATTCTCTTTGTGTCTTTGTGGTTAATTTCTCATTAAACTGCTAAGAATTGTTGAATCACATCTTGACTGAGTTCTAGCGTTGAACCGGATGCCACAATTCCTCCTTTTTGCATGGCATAATATCGGTCAGCTTGGCGGACAAAATGCAGATGTTGTTCTACTAATAAAACGGAAATCCCTGTTGTTTTAATAATTTGACGAACCGCTTCTTCAATTTCTAAAATAATAGAAGGTTGAATGCCTTCTGTGGGTTCATCTAAAACTAATAATCGAGGTTGACCCATTAACGCCCGTGCAATGGCTAATTGTTGTTGTTGTCCGCCACTTAAATCGCCTCCCATGCGAGATAGCATTGTTTTTAAAACGGGGAATAACTCAAAGATTTCATCTGGTATTTGTTTATTGCGTTTTTTAACTTTAGGTAAGGCTTCTAACCCTAATAATAAGTTCTCTTTAACGGTTACACGGGGAATCACTTCACGCCCTTGTGGCACATAACCAATGCCTAGTCTAGCCCGTTGGTCTGTGGATAAATTAGTAATCGGAATTCCGGCAAGATTGATTGTACCCGTGCGCGGTTTTAGAATCCCCATAATGGTTTTTAATAAAGTGGTTTTACCTACGCCATTACGGCCAATCAAACACACCATTTGACCGGGAAATATATTCAAATCCACATTCCGGAGAATATGACTTTCTCCATAAAACACATTTAATCCCGACACTTTTAACATCGGTTGTGTCGTTTGATTTGGGGTCTGTTTTTGAAATTCTATAGTATTCATGATTTTTGATAATTCACTTCAGCTTCAATTTGTTTAATTCGTTCTGGGGGAAGATTTAAAAGTTGAATAAGCTGGTGATAAGCCCAGGCTTCATCGGCATTAATTAATGCTTCATTGGGAGAATTGGCGCTGGCTTTAATCACTTCATATCCTAATTGAATCAAATCTTCTTTCTCTTGCTGATCTTGAATTTCTGCTACAATAGACTCAATAGGTACGTTTTGAGCCATATACAATTTTAACTCTTGTTGCAATTCTTCCTGCTGCTGAGAATTGGTAGCAAATCGTTGACTTAAACGGCTGGTTAAAACCTGTGCTTCTTCTGAAGAAACACTACCATCTGCCCAAGCCAAAGCGGCAATAATTCTGAGGAATTTCAGTTGATGGGTAGAAATTGAGGGGGCTTTTCCAAGATAAACTTCAATCACTTTTGGATCATTTTGCACCTGATCCATTGAACCTTCACATAAGACTGAACCTTGATGAAGAACAGTGACTTGACGGGCAATTTGCCGGACAAATTCCATATCATGTTCAATCACAATAATGGAATGACTTTCCGCTAAAGCCAACAGTAGATTCCCGACATTTTCTGTTTCTTCATCCGTTAACCCGGCTACCGGTTCATCCACTAATAATAAATCGGGAGATTGTGCCACTAACATCCCAATTTCTAGCCGTTGCTTTTCTCCATGAGACAGTAAATCAGCAGGTAAATTGGCTTTTGCCGTTAACCCAATGGTTTCTAATAATCCGGCTAAAGTCCGTTTTTCTGCCTTTCCTGTTTTGCTAAATAAGGTTTTAAATACATTTTTTTGGGGATTACAAGCTAAATCTAAGTTTTCTTGAACCGTTAAATTCAAATAAACTCGCGGCGTTTGAAACTTGCGTCCAATTCCTAGCCTTACAACCTGATGTTCTGAGAAACCCCGTAAGTTTTTCCCTTGAAATAAAACTCGTCCTTCTGTGGGTTGAACCTTGCCCGTAATCACATCTAAAAAGGTAGTTTTTCCGGCACCGTTGGGGCCAATAATTACCCGCAACTCCCCTTGATCCATACTGAAATTAAGCTGATTAATGGCTTTAAATCCATCAAAGCTAACGGTTAAATTCTCGATTTCTAATATTTTATTTTTCATCGTTTATCACCGATTATGTTCAAGTTCTTCTCGTTCTTGCTGAACCTCTAGGTTTTCTTCAATGGCAGGATAGGTTAACAGTTGTTTTTCTCCAAATATTTCACGCCATTTATCAACCCCCCAAGTTCGCATCCAACCGAGAATGCCATTGGGTAAAACAGTGACGACAATTAAGAATAATGCCCCTTGAAAAAATAGCCAAATTTCGGGAAATTGTTCACTGAGTAAAGTTCGGGCAATGCCAACAATTAAGGTTCCAAGAATCGCGCCTACAAGGGTTCCTCGCCCGCCAACAGCTACCCAAATCACCATTTCAATAGAAAAGGCAACCTCCATAAAACTAGGAGTAATAATACCCGATTGTACCGTATATAATGCGCCAGAAATGCCTGCGATCGCGCCCGATACTGCAAAGACTAAGACTTTAAATCCTGTGGGATCATAACCGGTAAATCGAACGCGGGTTTCATCATCTCGGATGGCAATTAATAACCGTCCAAACCGTCCGCTGGTTAGCCAGCGGCAGAGAAAGTAAGCCCCAATTAAACAGAGAATAGTTACCTCATAAAAAATCAGTTGCGCTGTATCGGAACCCGCTAATAAACCAAAGATTTTTTCTGTATCGGTTTTTAAACCATTCGTCCCATTAATCAGTTTTTGCTGACCATTAAAGAAGTTAAAAAAGACCAGCAATGAAGCCTGAGTTAAGATAGAAAAATATACACCTTTAATTCGATTGCGAAATACTAAATATCCCAGTAAACCTGCCACAATTCCAGGGATTACTACTAGGGCAATTAAAGTAAACGGAAACGAATAAAACGGTTTCCAAAACCAGGGTAACTCATACACCCCATACAATGTAAAAAACTCCGGAATTTCTCCCGCTGGCAGTTGTAGTTTGAGGTGCATGGCAAAGGCATATCCACCTAAGGCAAAAAAGATACCATGTCCTAAACTGAGTAAGCCGGTATATCCCCAGATTAAATCGAGTCCTAAAGCCACAATGGAGAGAGATAGAAATCTTCCCAAAAGTTTAAGCCTAAAATCTGGTAGAATCAGGGGAATAACCACTGCAAAAATCAGGGCAATTGCTGCCACAATTCCTGCTTCGAGTAACCATTTTTTCTGCTTTTTAGGTTTCATAGTTCAGCCGTTCGCCCCTTTTGTGGAAAAATACCAGACGGTTTCACTTGTAGAAAGGCAATAATCAATGCAAACACCATTACCTTTGCCATACTGGTTGTAGCAAAAAATGTAAAGAAATCGGTGAGGGGCTTTAAGGCTTCAATTGGAGATAAAATCAGGGCTAAAATTCCTGAACCAATTAAATAGTTCATTGTACCAATTACCAGAGCCGCTAACACGGTTCCGAATAAATTACCTACTCCGCCAACGACCACAACCATAAAGGCATCAACAATATAATTTTGACCGGTATTGGGGCCAACTGAACCGAGTAATGTAATCGCACATCCAGCAATTCCAGCCAGTCCTGAACCCAGGGCAAAAGTCAAGGCATCAACCTGATTAGTGGGGATGCCTAAACAGGCACTCATGGTGCGATTTTGAGTCACAGAACGGATTTTTAATCCCCAATCTGAACGGTTCAGAAACCAATAAATTCCCATCAAACAAATGAGGGTTAAAATAATGATAAAAATCCGAGAATAGGGAAACTGAATCGTGCTAATTTGTATTCCACCACGTAACCATTCGGGGGCGGTTACATCCACATTTCTAGCACTAAACCAAGGACGAGTTAACCCTATTCCTCCGAGTTGTGCAATTAAAATGCTGGATGTGGTGGCAATTCCAGTGGATATCAGCAACAGTAATCCCAGAAACCAGCTTTTAATTCGATCTCGATCTGGACTGCGTTTCAGGAAAATATAAGCACCGAAAAATAGCAGACAAAAGATGAGAATCCCAATCACTAAAACCCAGTTTACACTGCGAACAAATTGACGTAAAATTAAGCTCACTCCCCAAGTCGCGAGTAAGGTTTCTAACGGTCTGCCGTATAAAAATCGAATTACCCCTCGTTCTAAAATTAACCCCGCGATCGCGGCTACAATAAACGCAATGGGTAAGGCAAAAAAGATATAGGTACTAAACAGGGGATCGCCCAACGGTTTAAAGACATTTTGTACAACAAAAGTACTGTAAGCCCCTAACATCATGAGTTCACCATGAGCTAGGTTAATTACCCCCATTAATCCAAACACAATCGCTAGCCCCAATGCCGCAATCAGCAGCACGGAGCCAATACTAATACCATTAAAAATGGCGTTGAATAAATTTAGCATTTTTGAGGTATTGAAATAGCTTGAAAGCTCAATGTTTTTGATGAGGAAGTTTGAAGTTGATCACGATTTTTAACCCCAAACTTCCCAAGATTTAATTAAACTCCTTCAATTGGGAATTTCTCTCCTTTAGTAGGGTCAGACCAATCACAAGCAAAGCCCTTAGTTGCCGGAACATACTGATTCCAGGCTTGGGGGGCAATGGGGCCGTCCGTTGACCAGACAATATCAAATAAACCATCATCCCGAACTTGACCAATTCGCACGGTTTTAGACAGGTGGTGGTTAGCATTCATGGTGACGGGGCCTTCCGGGGCAGCAAAGGCTTGACCAATTGCCGCCTGTCTGACGGCTTCTAAGTCATCTGCGGTTCCGGCTTGTTCAACAGCCTGCTTCCACAAATAAACCATAATATAAGCGGCTTCCATGGGATCGTTGGTGACTCGATCTTGTCCATAAGCGGCTTTAAAATCATTCACCCATTTTTGGTTTTCAGGGCTTTCTACAGTTTGGAAATAATTCCAGGAAGCATAATGACCCACAAGGAATTCTGGCCCAATTTGCCGCACTTCTTCTTCGGCAATACTCACCGACATCACGGGGTAAAGATCGGGGGTTAAACCTGCCCCTTGCATTTGTTTAAAGAAGGCAACGTTACTATCCCCATTCAAGCTATTAAAGATCACACCACCATTGGGTAACGCTTGCTGAATTTTAGTAATAATTGGGGTAACTTCTGTATTGCCTAGCGGTAAATAATCTTCCCCAACTGTTGTTCCACCTTTGGCAATCAACTGTTCTTTAATAATGGTGTTGGCGGTACGGGGGAACACATAATCTGAACCCACAAGGAAAAATTCAGTGCCTTTATTTTCTAATAACCAATCAACTGCTGGTTCAATTTGTTGGTTGGGTGCAGCCCCCGTATAGAAAATATTCTTAGAACATTCTTGTCCTTCGTATTGCACCGGATACCATAACATGTGGTTTTTGGACTCAAACACGTCTTTAACCGCTTTACGACTGGCTGAAGTCCAACATCCAAAGATGACAACTACTTGATCTTGGTCAATCAGTTTCTCGGCTTTTTCTGCAAACGTCGGCCAATCAGAAGCCCCATCTTCAACAATGGCTTCAATTTGTTTTCCTAACACCCCGCCAGCGGCATTAATTTCCTGAATGGCGAGTTTTTCAGCTTCAACAACGGTGGTTTCACTAATCGCCATTGTGCCACTGAGGGAGTGTAAAATCCCAACTTTAATCGTATCACCACTGGCAGCTACTTCCGGCGCTGCGGTTTCCGGTGCTGCCCCTTCTTCAGTTCCTGGTGTGGTTTCCTGCGAACCTGTATCTCCTGATGGACTGGCACAGGCTTTTAATAGAAAACTGCTACCAAATGCAGCCGAACCGTATAGCAAAAACTTACGTCTACCTAGCCCCTCACTCATAATAAATGCTCTATGAATTGTTGTAATGGAGTCGCTTTAACCTTAGCTGTTTATACTCCTCCTAGATGAAGCTGAATATTTATGCTGACCTCTTTTGAAGTTGAACGAAAAGCAGCTCAACAATCACCGTGTTCAGGGACTGAATCTAGAAACAGTATCTACCAATTTAAAGCTCGGTGTTGTATCCTAGATGAATTTCATCTAATAAAATGTAACTGAAGATACAAAAAATCGGTTAGGGTGTGTATTGGCAACAGATTAGACTCTGATCAATGTCCTCAACTGTTGCACAACCACTTAACGCCATCGCCACATCTAATTCATCTCGCAACAATTCCAACACATGACGCACACCCGCTTCCCCCGCCACCGCCAAACCCCATAAAATGGGTCGCCCCACTAAAACGGCTTTTGCCCCTAAACTCAACGCTTTCAACACATCAGTTCCTCGACGAATTCCCCCATCGATTAAGACTTCCACCGCATTGTCTACCGCTGTCACCACTTCAGATAAGGCATCCAACGTCGCCACTGCCCCATCTAATTGTCGTCCGCCATGATTGGAGACAATAATCCCTTTTGCCCCATGTTCAACGGCTTTGACAGCATCATCTCCCCGTAATATTCCCTTGACAACTACAGGAAGTTGTGTTATAGATTGCAACCATTCCACATCTTTCCAGGTGATACTGGGATCAATTTGTTCAATCACATAAGTAAATAAACCCGACTCTCCTGCCACTTGAGGAATAGTTAAATCACTCATAGACGCGAGGTTGGCTAAGTCCATCCCCGCAGGCAAGGTAAATTGATTGCGTTGATCCCGTTCCCGTCGTCCCAGAATTGGAGTATCTACCGTCAAACACAACGCCTGATATCCAGCCGCTTCCGCCCGTTGTACCAAGGCTTGAGTTAAACCGCGATCGCGATGAATATACAGTTGAAACCAGGGGGGTGTAGACGCTGCTACCTGACTCACTTCTTCCAGACTACAGGTCGCTAACGTACTCAGTACCATTGTTGTTCCTAAAGCATGGGTAGCCTTGGCTGTAGCAATTTCCCCATCCCGATGGGCTAAACACTGAAACGCCATGGGGGCAACCAAAATCGGCATGGCAATGGGATATCCGAGAACGGTGGTGTTAAGATGACGTTGACTCACATTTCGTAACATTCGGGGGCGTAATTTGTAGCGTTCATACACAGCCCGATTATCCCGTAAAGTCACCTCGTCCCAAGCGCCACTCACATAATAATCATAAGCCATTGTCGATAAATGTTGGGGGGCGATCGCTTCATATTCCAATAGATTAATCGGTAGATTCATCTTGAATATTGTTTAGATTTAAACAGACTTTATATATTGAACCATAAGGTTGACTGATTCTCAATTTTTACTAGAAACAATATTTAAATAAACTTAAATATTTTCCAGATTTTAACTTGAGTTAAACCATTAATTATTAAGTTAAATAAAATATTATTTTTTATTTTAAATTGCAATTTCTCATTTTTTGAATAATTTCTCTTGACTCCTGATGGATGTCACCTTCAAGGGCTGCAATTTGTAGATTGATAAATGCCTCCATATCCTCCAAACCATAGTGAGTTGTCTGTAACATCTGTCTCAGTTGGTTTTCCGCTTCGATACTGAGGTATCCAGAAGTTAAAACTTGATGCACAATTTCACGGATACAACCCATGTTTTTTCTCCAAACAGTCAAAATAATACTCGTAGTATCTCTATAATAAATGATTTTTTGTGTGACGGGTTAAGAATGGACTCCATAATCTAACGGATCACTTAATGTGATTTAACTCTTAAATAAAAGTGACTTGGATCACTTATTATTTTTGAATAAGTTGTTAAACACTTTCTGTTTGAAGGGGAGACGAGGAGAGAGGGTGTGGGGTGTGGGGTGTGGGGTGTGGGGTGTGGGGTGTGGGTTGTGGGGTGTAGGAAAAGACAATTATCCTTACCCTATTGGGTATTGTTCCCGTCTACGTGGGAATGACTACACCCTCCATACCCGACTCCCACTGAATCCAGTAGTTGTTTCGTTCCATATCCGCTTAGACTAAGAAGAGAACACCTGTAAATATGGGACTGCTCTGAGAGACTATTGCCATACTGTCATAGAAAATTAGATAATTTATCCAGAAGTATTCTATATTTTGTGCTGTGCTGTTATTTAGGGATTGTCAAGTCGGAAATAGGGGATGATCTCATATATTCATTAGGAGTTAATAGAAAATGGAACAAACCCAGCAAATGATAGTGCAACAATTAACCGCTTTATCTGAACGTCACCCCGCTTTAGGTCGTCGTTTGGTTCAGGCGGCAAACAATCTCATGAATTCAGGCACTCCCATTTCTGAAAGTTTGTTAGCAGAACTGGTGAAATATAGCCGAGATTTTAACCAAGTTCAGCAACAGTTAAAGGTTGAAACTCAAAATACACCCAATACTGAGATCTCCCTAATGGATCTCAAACAAAGGATGCAAAATCGCGTTCAACCCGCAGGCAGTTCAACCCTCCGTCAAAATAGCTTAAAGTTACTGGAAGGGATTCTCAGTTTAGCCCATAAGGACCAGGAGAATTATCAACCGTTGCAAACGATTCAACAACAAGCCAATCAACTGAAAACCCTAATTTCAACTGCAACAGAAACTGATTCATTACCCCAGCCTATTCAAGAATTGGCTTCAGGTCAGCATCCCTTTTCTGCATTACTGACATTAATCGAACAACAAGATCGCTTGAGTGATAGTCAATGGGTTGTTTTAGAGGAAAAAGTGGCTGAAGCTTTTGGTAAGTCCTTAGCCATTGCCATTTCTCGGGGGAAAATTTATCAGTCTACGAATAATACTCAATCCCAACCCACCCATCCAGATATTGTGATTTTAGAAGAACCTACTCCGTCTCAATCTCAGGATATTATTATTGTTCCCAGTTTAGAGATTCCCCAGAACTTACCCCAAACTCAAACGGAAAATATCGTTTTTGGAAATGCGCCGATAGCGAGTCAGCCTCCTACCCAGACTCAAAATTCAATGATTGGGTTAACTATTACAGTGCATTTGCAAGGGTTAGGAGAACGTCAATTTAGTGCTAAAGAATATGCCGGAACGCGGGGTCAAGGTCGTCCCCTCGAAGGGTTTGCAATTTCCCTAGACCCTAAAATCCCTGATCTCGCTATTCAGTATATGGCTCATGTTTCTGGAGTCGGAGATACACCCCTGGTTTCAGCCGGACAATGGGTCGGAGAAACGGGTAGGGGACGACAAATTGAAGGATTTGCTATCACTTTAACGGGTTCTCAAGGGAGAAATTATGATGTATTTTATAATGCCCATATTCAAAATATGGGAGATGTTCCGGTTTGTTCTAATGGGGAATATTGCGGGACAAAGGGTCAATCATTGCGAGTCGAAGGAATTTCAGTTTGGATTCAACCCAAATCCTAGATATAGCAATCCTATCTGATTCGTGTAAAATTAAGGCAGGAGGCAGATGGCAGCTATAGAAGGGAGAACTAGAGAGTTTTTAAAAATTTCATGAATTTTACATCTCTATTGAGGATTGCTATAGCTTTTAATTCAACAATTTGAGGATTTTAAAGCGTGTTGTATCACTCAAAAAATACTCTATTGTTTAATCTGAAATTCCTTAATCCTCTAACTGAATGCCTAGTTTTTCAGCGATTTTAGGTTCTAATTCATCTAACAAAGTATTGAGATCTTTGCCAATTTGTTCATGACATTCAGGGGGAGTGGGTTCAGGTGTAAAAAAGATTAACTTGACGCGATCGCGACTCATGCCAATCATCAAAACTTCTTCTTGTGGGTCATACCCATCTAAGATCCCTAGCACTTCTCGGAATCGATTATCTGTATTTTGATTTAATGTTTCAATAGCGGCTTTAGAACAAGAGACAAAATGAGGGGTAGGCTGTAAATCAATCCCTAAAAATTCTTCTGAATCAATTCGTTCTTGATCAAATACCCAAGCTAACGCAGCCAGAGATTTTTGATTTGCTGCAACCCATTCATCTAATTTTTGCCAATCTTTTTGGTCAGCGGTTGGCGATAGATTTTTTGACTCAAGCATCACTTATATTATGACTGTTTTATGGTGTAATTAATTTCTATTTTAACAGCTTAGGTGTCCTCTGATCCCTATTTCCTGATGACCACTCTGAGTTGACTTTATATTCATAAAAATCTAAATCATCCAAGTTATTTAAATTTCAGCACTTCAAATATCCGTATTATCACGGATTAATTAGAATTTTTGAGGAAAAAATAAACCTTTAATTCAGTAAAAATAACGACTTAAAAAACTTGATTTTAATCAAAAATATTCCGGATAATAGCAGAAAGAAAAGAATGATGTTTTAGACGATTATTTAACTAAAACTAAAATTCAATAAATGTTTAATTCTATTGACACTGAAACAAACTTTCTTGTATTCCAGCCGGATGAATCTAATCCATTAGCCTTAAATAATACCTCCAGTTTTACTCGTGGATCAGAATCTATCAATGCTGATCTTCGGACAATGGAATCTGACCTTTTTTTAGCCACATCAGCAGATGATTTTGTCCTCGGTTTAGAGGGGAATGATACCTTATATGGACTAGAAGGTGATGATATTTTAGGGGGAAACTCAGGAGAGGATTTTCTCCTCGGAAATTCAGGCAATGATACCCTCTATGCAGGCAAAGACGATGATACCTTGGCGGGTGGCAAGGATAACGATTTACTCTTTGGGGATATTGGCAACGATCATTTATTTGGCGATCGCAACGCAGATGAGATTATTGGAAATCAAGGAAATGATATTCTTTATGGTGGCAAAGAAGATGATACTGTTGCAGGAGGGGTTGGCAATGATCAACTCTTTGGTGATTTAGGAAATGATAGTTTATTCGGTGATATTGGTGCGGATACTTTAACAGGGGGTGACGGAACAGATACTTTTTATCTCGGGATGGGTACAGGGGGATTAAGTTTATCTGAAGCTGATATTATTCAAGATTTTGTGATCGGTTTAGATAGAATTGGATTGGTTGATAATCTCAGTATTAATAATTTGGAAGTTTCTCAAGGAACAGGCATTAACTCTAACGACACAATTATCAAAAATCAAACAAATAATGAGTTTTTAGCGATTCTGAAAAATATTAACCGTGATATTTTCTTAGCAGATAATTCTGTATTTGATGGTGTTGAACCCACGCCAGAACCGACTCCAGAACCTGTTCCTGACCCAACACCAGAACCGACTCCAGAACCTGTTCCTGACCCAACGCCAGAACCGACCCCAGAACCTACGCCAGAACCGACCCCAGAACCCACGCCAGAACCCACGCCAGAACCTGTTCCCGACCCAACGCCAGAACCGACTCCAGAACCTGTTCCCGACCCAACGCCAGACCCGACACTAAACTTACAATTGAATACCGCAACCTATTTAGGAACCGCCAACAATGATACTGCGGCGGCGGTAGAAGTTTCTCCAGTGGATAATGCCATTATTATTGCCGGAAACTTTAACAATACCGGAGAAATTCGACGACTTACGGATGGTCATACAACGCCATTATCCACCTTCAGTTTAGGGGGTATTGTTGATGATATGGATGTAGATCGTAATAGTGGTGAAATTGTTGCAGTGGGTGAATTTGGCATCACCGTTTTAGACAGTACAGGAGAGAATATTTCATGGTCACAAACGGGTAATTTTGACCGAGTTGCGATCGCCAATGATGGTACAATTGCCACATTAACCGAAAGTACAGATACAGTCACTCTTTGGGATATAAACGGAAATTCACTGCAAAGTATTACATTAACCGGAACAGTTCCTGCTGATATTGCGATTCATCCCACAACAAAACAGGTATTTGTGACCGGATATAAACAAGTGACCAGCGACTTAAAAACTCCATTTTTAAGAGGATTTGATACTAATCTCAATCAAATTTGGAACACTTGGGACTATAGCGCCACCCAGGTTCAAAGTGAAAACTTAGGTGCAGATAGTGAAGGCAAACGCATCACATTTGGACAAAATAACAGCTTATATTTCCTCGGTCAAACCGATGGTGGCAATAACGTTTTTCAACGAGATGGGAACAATATTACTCAAAATCTTGCCACTAAAGTTGAGATCGATCAATATAATAACTTTGCGGGTGCAGGTAGCGGCGCATTTACGTTCCATGCCCACATTAATCCTAATAATGGGAATATCGAACTGGGTCAATTTATTGTGACACAAAAAAGTTCAGGCGCGAATAGTTTTACCCCCAATTCAATTACCGCTGATGAGTCCGGTAATGTTTATATTGGCGGCGCTTCAGGGTTTCAATTAGAAAACCGAGACAATCGCCAAATTAATGGTCAAACCGTTGGCAGTTATACACTCGGAGAAATGGCAGTTTTAGGATTAACTTCAGATTATCAAGTGCGGTCATTCTGGACACCTTTCACCTCAACAAATGACAGTGATGGTTCAGTCGGAAGTATTGATGGATTTGCAGTCCGTCAAGGAAATGCGATCATTTTTGGGACGGTAAAACAAGCTAATGTATTTACTACTTCAGCCGCCATTCAATCAAATATTTTAGGAGGAACAGAAACCTATTTAGCTACTTGGAATGTTTAATTCAAAGCATTAACTGTTAAGAGTATAGAAGGTAGGATGTCTGTCAAAAGCTTTTCCCTACCCTCTACTGCCTACTCCCTATTGCTTACTGCCTACTTGACTCAGTTCTTCCGTTAGATTTTGTCGAGTTTTAAGAACTCGTTCAATGGTTTGAATTAAATGCGTTGCATTCGGATTATGACTTAAATGGTTTTGCTCTATTAGTGATGAATTGACTAATTTTTCTAACTCTTGAATCACTTTTTCAACCTGTTCAACTTGCATTAACATTGAACGAGTTGTGTGAGTATCATCCGTTGTTAAATAATTGAGTTCTCGCAGATTAAATTTAAGCTGATTGGCAACTTTATGCATTTTATCTTTAACCGTCATGGTTTGATTCACCAGGCGGTTAATTTCAAAATTCACCCGGCTGAGTTCATTGGGAGAAGAGTGAGTTTGGTAAGAAACAACAGCCGCTTGCACTGCCAAATGACGAACTTGTTCCACCATTTCACTCATCAACGTTGAGGTCGAATGAATCATCTCTAAATTTTTAGTAATGGCTTGACTCATTTCAAAAAAATGATCCGTTCTGCGATGAATGGCGTTAGCACCCATAAAAATTGTATGAAAAGCTTTACCCGCTTCTAAATAAACCGCTTGACCTACACGAGTAAAATCTTGGTTCAATTTAACAATATTTTGAGTTTGCTTAACAATTTGAGCTTTTTGCCGACTATAATCTTGATTGACTTGATGTTGAATTAAAGAGTGTTTTAATTTTAAATTTCTCTGAGCTTTCTTAATTTTTTCTTTTTCTTGATCAATGATTTGTAGAGAGTGTTTCTGTTGCGCTTTTTGTTGCTGAATCACTTGACAAGCATGACTTAAAAGATGATTTTGAGCCGTGAGTAAAACTTGCATATCCAGCAAGCGATAAGTTTGCGAATCTTGTGAATCTTGTGAATCACAACAAACAACAATCGGTTCATAAATCAATGACTTTGGACGACTGAGAGCCTGTTGTGCTGCCTCCATAATCGGACAATCTTGAGAGAACTGTAAGGGAGGGAGTCGAATCACATCTAACAATAATTGAATAGGGCTATTAAAATAGAGATTTTTACGATGAATGAGATTGAGATGTTCTCGAAAAGTGGCCCGAGAAATCATGCCTACAAATTGAGAGTCTTCTAAGACTATAACGCCGGGCCAATCGGGATTTTCATGAAAGGCTTGTGCCACAACTTTTCCTAAAGTTGTCACACTGACTTGAAAGCAATGAGCCGCTAAATGGGCTAATGTCGATTCAAACGTAATCTGAGAGGGATTAACCATGCAATAGCACCCAATTGTGACCCTAATAAAACAACATTTGCCCTTTGATCCAAATTAACAGTCGGATTCTGAATCAGACAGAATACTAACCTGAACAATAGGGATTGTCTTCAATCTGTTGTCTTCTCTTCTATCCTAAACTGAATTACTTGAGCTGTGAAGAACCGTTTAATGTTATCTTGTAAACAGATCCCTTAGCCCCTAAAACAGTCTCTAGAGCTGATAACAAGCTACAATTGAACGATAAACTCCTGGATGGGTTCGTTGCTCCCCTGGGGTAGTTCATTGGGGAGTCAGAATCATTAGAAGCAATTTTAGGGGGTCTGGCTAGAGTGAGATGAGCCTGTGAAAAATGCCCTGTATCAACAGTTAGAGCAAGAACGACTCCTCAATCAAGTGACAGCACAGATTCGTCAGAGTCTTGATTTACCTGTAATCTTGTCTACGGCAGTTGAGCAACTGCAGAAGTTGTTACAAGTAAATCGTGTCATCATTTATCAGTTTGAAAGTTATCAATTGGTTACGCCAGACCTAGAGGGAGAAACCATTGAGGGGTTGGCCTCAGAAGCGTTTCAACCGGAAGTGCCTTCTCATCATTTACCCTCTACATCCCCCCAATTTTCTGGACGGGTTACCTACGAAGCCCGTGAAACAGAGAACATTCCCTCAGTACTGGATTTTCATCAAACCGAAGAATGTTTTGACGAAGCGGTACACTGTCGGGAAAAATTCCGTCAAGGGGGCTATGTCGCCATCCCTGATATTGAACTAGCATACGCCACCTCTCCCTGTCTATTAGAATTCTTACGAAAGGTTAAAGTCCGCGCCAAGTTAGTGGTTCCCATCACGGTGAAAAAGCAACTTTGGGGACTGTTAATTGCCCATCAATGTTTTGAAACTTATCAATGGCAAAAACAACAGATTAAGTTTGTGGTTCAAATCACTGAACATCTTTCCATTGCCATTTATCAAGCGCAATTGTTTGCTCAGGTTCAACAACAAAAACAAACCTTAGAACAACGGGTACAAGAACGCACTCAAGCCCTACAAGATACTTTATTAGCCGCTCAAGCTGCCAATCGGGCTAAGAGTGAATTTTTAGCCGCAATGAGCCACGAATTACGAACCCCCTTAACCTGTGTTATTGGGATTTCAGCTACACTCCTGCGATTAATCTCTGATTCTTTAACTTACCAAAAAATTTTACAGCAGAAACAAAAAAGTTATTTAGAAACCATTCATGACAGTGGCACTCATCTTCTGGCTCTGATTAATGATATTTTAGATTTATCCCAAGTTGAAGCCGGAAAAACTATTTTACAAATTAGTCAATTGTCTTTAACTAAACTGGCTCAACAGAGTTTACACCTATTTCGAGATCAAGCCCAACGTCAAGATGTGGGGTTGAAGTGCGAACTTCAAATTCAGCCCAATCAGGATCTCTTTGCCGCAGATGAACGGCGCGTTAAACAAATTCTCTACAATCTATTAAGTAATGGCATTAAGTTTACACCCGCTAAAGGAGAAGTGACTTTAAGAGTGAAAGTATCGGATAACGTTGCTGTGTTTGAAGTCGAAGATACCGGTATTGGAATTCCCCAAGAACAGCAACATTTACTATTTGAAAAATTTCAACAAATTGATTCTTCTTATCATCGTCGCTATGGCGGAACCGGACTGGGTTTAGCCTTGACAAAACAGTTAGTTGAACTTCATGGGGGAGTGATTCAATTTAAATCTAAAGTCGATGAGGGTTCAATCTTTACAGTGTATTTACCGACTCAACAAATTGGATGGGAAAAAGCCAGTACAAAATCAGTTTCTCATCCCGTTAAAACGGATTCACCTCTCTACAATCCTTCCGATCATAATCCCTGTTTTGTGGTCATTGAACAGGAGGAAGCAACAGCCACTCTGATTTGTGAATTATTAACCGCTTCGGGTTATCAAGTAGTTTGGTTAGGGCAAGGATTGACTGCTATTCAGCAAATTCAACTCCTCCAACCCAGAGGAATTATTATTGATTTAGATTTACCCAGTCAAGCGGGTTATGAAATCATTCAGTTATTGCAGCAAAACCCAGCTACTGAAACTATTAAAGTTTTAGTGATGATTAGCCCTAATTTTGATCCAAAGTCTTTAGAACAATGGAATATAACCGTGGATATTTTGCTAAAAAAACCGTTGCAATCTGATGTATTGATTGATGCTATTCTTGAGCTAGAAATTGAAAACGAAATTAAGATTTGATTATTTAAATCGAGATCAATTCAAACATGCAACCAAACTCTTTTCTGATACCTCATCAGTCTCTGATTGTATCCTGTCAAGCCCCCGTTGATTCTCCCTTACATCATCCTTTGATTATTGCAGCAATGGCGGAAACAGCCATTCGTCAAGGGGCTGTTGGGGTGAGAATTGATACCCCTGCCCATATTCAAGCCGTTAGAGAACGCATCAGCGCCCCCATAATTGGCTTGTGGAAGCAATCCCTACCTAAATATGAAATATATATCACACCAAAATTTGAAGCCGCTGTAGCGATCGCAGAGGCCGGAGCTGATATGATTGCGATTGATGCTACCCTCAGATCTCGTCCTCCCGGAGAAAGTGTTCCTGAGATGATTGATCAGATTCATCAAAAATTAGATAAACCTGTCATGGCGGATATAGACTGTCTAGAAGCGGCGTTGCAAGCGGTTGAAGCGGGGGCAGATTGTGTGGCGACGACATTGTATGGCTATACCCCCCAAACTCAGAACCAGTCTCCTCCCGGTTTTGAACTGCTACAAGCAATGGTCAAACAGATTGATATTCCGGTGATTTGTGAAGGGGGAATTGCCACACCAGAAATGGCAAAATTAGCGATTGAAGTCGGGGCAGATGCTGTGGTTGTCGGTACAGCCATCACCGGAATAGATCGGTTAGTACAATTGTATCAAACTGCCATTAACTTGCGCTAAAAAATAGCAATTCGGTTTCTAACCAAGTGGTGGCATCTTCTGCAAACCAATGTTGAACACCAAAGCCAACCGCACGATTTTTTTGAGACAATTCCGCTGCTAATTTTAAAGCAGCCGTTTGACCGATTAAACTTTCAAAAGCAGAGGAAAAAACTAAATCCAGCGAATTAGTTTTACACAGTTGTCGGAGTTTTCGCGGCGAACCGATAATAGCAGGTTTAATCACAAAAATTCCTGACCATCCCTGCTGATAATAATCTTGCAATTTTTGCAGGCTTGCTACCGACTCATCTAATGCAATCAGAGTGGAATATTGCTGACTTAATTCAAGCATTGCATCAAATTGATGGATTGATAACGGTTGTTCTATAAACTCAATTCTCACTAAATTGGCAGTATTCAAATTAAGACTATCACAAGCTTCTAACCATTTCTCAGCCATTTCATCATTTAACCCTCCATTCGCATCTAATCGAAGTAAGATAGGAAAATGATCAAAATCAATGGAGAGAGTTTGATTCACTTGATCAATGAACTGTTGAAACAGACTTAATTCTTCTTTGAGGGATTGCACCCCAATTTTCCACTTTAAAGTTCGATAACCTTGATCATACAAATTTTTCCAACTGTCTAATACCTGCTTTCCTGTCGGTAAAAGTCCACTAAACTTTAGATAATCAATATCATTATTTTTCCCTTGATTTTGTCCTGAAAAAGCAGACTCAAAACCAAATTGACAGGCAGGTAATGTATCCGGAATGGTTAAAATAATGTCAGTTGTAATATGAGACGATAACTGCTGACAAAATGCCATAGCCTCCTGAAAACTCTCCGAACCAAACCAACTCAAAGGTGCAATTTCTCCCCAACTCTGATTCCCCCTTTCATCTGTTAAACGCAAGAGAATTCCTAAACGTTCTTTCCAACTTCCATGATACGTTTTTAAAGGAAATTTAAACAGACGACGATAAGGCTTAAATTGAAATTGATAAATCATGATTGCACCCAGAACCGAGATTTAACTCAATATTAGAATAGAATAACTTTCTCTTGGTGTCCTTTATGTCTTTGTAGTTTTCAATTATCAACTATCTTCTCATAAAATCTAAAAGCACTTGAATCAAACATTCTGGATTCTCAACATGAATATTATGACCGCAATTTTGAATGATTTTCAAAGTTGTTTGAGGAGACAAATCTAACATTTTTTGATTAATATTAACAAATCTATGATCTTTTTCTCCAACTATTAATAAGAGTGGTACTAGATTATTGGATAGTTTTTCCCACAAAGAACTCTGTACACCTGTTCCCATATTTCTAAGAGATTTTGCCAGTTCATAGGGATTATTTTGTAGCCGACAATTCAACAATTTACTAAATTTTGAATTATATTTTAAAGTCTCAAAAATCGGTTGATTATACCAATTCACTAAAAATTGTTTAAAATCTTGAGTTTCTAATTGTTGAGCGCGTTGTAAATCTACTTGAAATCGTTGCGATCGCTCCCAACTTGTGCGTAACCCAGGAGAAGCCGATTCTAAAATTACCCGTTCAAATCGTTGAGGATAATGTAGCATTAAATAGAGTGCTAATCGTCCCCCCATTGAATAGCCAAACAGATAAACTTTAGAAAAATTTAAGTCATTCAGTAACCCAATTAAAACAATGGCTGTGGTTGAGATTGTATAATAGTGGTCGCTGCCGATGACTTGAGTTTTTCCATGTCCAGGTAAATCAACTGTTAAGCAACGAAAAGACTGACAAAGCTGGGAAATGCAATCTTGAAAGTCATTGCAGTTTCCCATAAATCCATGTAATAATAACAGAACTGGAAAATTAGAACTTGTTGCGGTGAGTTGATAATGAACACGAATGGATGGGTTAAAGCAGTAAATACTCACTAGATTTAACGAATTAATTAATCAAACACCCAATGTAAAAAAGGAACTGCTGCTGCACAAAAAGCCATAAACCCGAATAACCCCCCTAGCATTCCATAGAGTAAAAATTGATCTCCTCGCTGTTTGGCTAGCTTAACAATAATATAGCTATAACCATAACAAATCAAGAAAAACAGGACAATAAATCCAGTAAAGTAGTATTCCATAGTTGATCAAAGCCTGACTGTTTTAATTAGACTCACTTAAAGCCTAACAAGAATATTATAACAAATTTTCTAGGATTTTTTCTAAGATAAAAGAGTCACTCAAAAAATTTAAGTTTTCATTCCAAATCTTAGCGTTAAGTTTTGTTAAAATCTTTTAAATTTATATCAAATAACTTTTCAAAAATTTAAACTTAAAATATAGCTTTATCATGACTCTCATATCCTCAATTCACGCCCCTGAACTCCCCCAAAACTATCCTTGGCTTAATACAGATCATCCCCTATCCCTTGCTCAATTAAAAGGACGGGTAGTATTACTAGACTTTTGGACTTATTGTTGTATTAATTGCTTGCATATTCTCCATGACTTGAAATATTTAGAACAAAAATATCAACGATATTTAACAGTCATTGGCATTCATTCAGCTAAATTTGATCAGGAGCAAGAGGTTGAAAATATTCGTCAAGCTATTCTACGTTATGATGTTGAACATCCTGTATTAGTCGATCAAAATTTTCAGGTTTGGCAACAGTATACGGTACGCGGCTGGCCAACATTAGTGGTCATTGATCCGAAGGGTTATTATGTTGGAAGTATTGCCGGAGAAGGGAACTTAGGGATAATTGATGAAATTATTGGTAATCTAATTCAACAACATCAAGCCAGTCAAACCATTCATTCTAAAACATTAAAGTTTACCCTAGAAAAATACAAATATAAAAAGATAAAGCCGCTACTTTTTCCCGGAAAAATACTTGCCGATCAGCACAGCAATCGCCTTTTTATTGCTGATTCTGGACACCATCGTTTAGTCGTTGCTAATGCACAAGGAAAGATCTTAAAAAAAATTGGAACAGGTGAGATTGGACTCAAAGATGGTACTTTTAATCAGGCACAATTTTCTGCACCACAAGGCATGACATTCGATGCAAAACAGCAAATTTTGTATGTGGCAGATCCTGAAAATCATACTTTAAGAGCTATTGATTTTCATCAGGAAATTGTGACAACCTTAGCTGGTACAGGACAACAAAGTGATTTGCTTTTAACTCATCCTCAAAATGCCTTAAACACTGCTTTAAATTCTCCTTGGGATGTAGAAAAAGTAGGTAATAAATTATTTTTTGTGCTTGCCGGATCTCATCAAATTGGTGTACTGAATTTAAAAACACAATTATTCCAAGTTTATGCGGGTCGAGGTGCAGAATCTTGTGTTGATGGAAATGCCTTAGAAGCCGCTTTTGCTCAACCTAGTGGCATTACAACCAATGGAATTGAACTATTTATTGCTGATAGTGAAACCAGTTGTATTCGTGCTGTTAGTTTAGGGAAAAATCCCCAAGTCAGAACCGTTTGTGGGAGTGGAGAATTATTTAAATTTGGAGATCGAGATGGACAAAGTTTTGAGGTACGACTGCAACATTGTTTAGGGGTTGAATATGGCAATCATTCTCTTTGGATAGCAGATACTTATAATCATAAAATTAAGCAAGTGGATGTTAAGACAGGGGTTTGTCAAACAATAATGGGTAATACAGAAATGTTTGCAGAACCTTCGGGACTCAGTATTAAAGAATCAATCTTGTATATTGCGGATACAAATCATCATGAAATTAAACAAGTTGATTTAAATAATCTGACGGTTAAAACACTTCTCCTTTATGATACCCTTTTAGAATAAAATGAAATCGCCAATGTTTTTTATTCAACCATGAATCAAACTGAACCAGTTGAAATGCGAGGATGTTTAGGTCAAGTTACCTGTGAAGAGAATATCGTCCGTTTAAAAGGGTGGGTTGCTTCCGTAAACCACGGTGCTGTTGAAGGATTTAAAGTTTTTTTGGGCAAGCAAGAAATCATCAACTTTCAGGTAGAAAAACACCTTTCGAGTCCAGATGTTTATCAGTTATTTTCTACATTAGATCATGCAGATAATGCTCGCTTTTATATTTATATCAATCTCAACACTGTTGAACCCCAATATCATAAAGATTGTTTAATTCGGCTGATTCCAATTTTTAATGGAAAACCAGGTGATACTTTATTTAACTTATTAGAATCTTCCCTGCCAGTGCCTGAAAAAGAAGATCGCGTTGGAGTTGGGGGGAGTTTTAAGTTTGTGGCTTGTGACTTTTTAAGTCATTTTGTGAATAAAGCCAACTTACAACCGAATGAAACGGTTTTAGATGCGGGCTGTGGCGTAGGTAGAATGGCATATTCCCTTGCTTATTATTTAGATAAAACCGCTTGTTACGAAGGGTTTGATATTGTGCAAAAATGGATTAATTGGAGTCAATCTGAGATTCATAGCCGTTATCCTCACTTTAATTTTAAGTGGATCAATCTTTACAGTCAACATTATAATCCTGCGGGAACACTCAAAGCTGAAAATTTAGTTTTTCCTTACGACGATCAACAGTTTAGTTTTGTGTTTCTGACTTCAGTATTTACACATATTTATGCAGCCGCCGCTCAAAATTATTTCCAACAAATTGCGCGGGTTTTGCAACCGGGAGGACGATGTTTATGTACGTTCTTCCTGCTGAATGAAGAGGCTCAACAGTTCATGAAATCGGGTAAAAGTCAACTGAATTTTATTTATCAAGCCCGTAACAGTTATTATGCTCAACCCGATGATCCCGAAAATGCGATCGCCCATAGTGAAACTGCAGTCATGCAGTGGTTAAAAGATTGTGGTTTAACTATTACAGGAAAATACTACGGTTTATGGTGTGGACGCAGTCAAGCTTATAGTTATCAGGATATTTTAGTGTTGCAAAAACCGGCTTAAATCTCTGAAATCATTAACCCATGAAAAGCCAACCCCTCAACTCCAATCTATCTAACGATTGAACAAGATTTTAGATTCTCCGACTCTTAAAGTTGGTAACCATTTAAAGTGAATGAAGGAGTTGCCTCCTCCATTTTTTCTGTTTAATGAAAAGTAGGGATTTAAGCTTCCCGTGAACGAGGGTTTCGCAGGTATTCAAACACGCTTTTATCCCCAATATCAGGGGGAATTGCTTGAAAGGCTTTGCGAATTACAAAGATCATAAACTGAATCGCCCAGAAAAACAGCAAAAACTTTTGATTGATCACAGACCAAAATCCCGCCATGTAACCCAATAAGAGTAATGGCACCAAAGGTGTCAACAACTTAGTTTCGAGTCGGTTAAAGCAAAACGCCTCTTTAAAATAAATGCCAGTTAAGGCAACAAACGTCCACCCTACCCCCAATAAGGTATTCGGATGATGGTAAACTGCCGCCACGAGGGGTTCAGAAGCATTGAGGGCGACAACAACTGCAGCAACTCCCCCAATCAGCCAAAACAGTTGAAGCAGTCGGTGTAAAATCGCTAAATAGATATGAATTGTAAATAAACTGATGCCCAGTGCCACCCAGAAACAGGCATACAGCACTGTTAATGCAGTTAACGACAGGGGAGAGTCACCCTGCCATAAAACAATTGCAGTCGCCATGGCAAAGCATAGAGCTGCTATCATTAAACCAGTTCGATAGACAATCACCTCGATGCGATCATGGGTCGTAATGGTATACTCACCAAATTGACCTTGGTAAGGGGTTGACTCAGAAATATGTGCTTGTGTGGTCATTCATTTCCTCCTGTTTATCTGTTGATCCCAACCAACAGAAATGATTTTCACCTGAAATTCAGGTCATCCTCTCTTGGTGCGCGTTCCCTAGATGATTGAAAATCACGCCTAGTCACACCGCTGTCTTCCCTAGAAATCTATAGAATGTCTAAATCTTATCAAAAAAAGAAAAAACAGAAATCCCAACCTCCCTCGGAAGACCTCAAACCGATTCAAATTGATGAAACGATTTTATCCGGGCAGTTGCTCAACAAACAACACGGTCATTTAAATACTGATATGATGGCCGCTGTCACTCACCTTCTCCAAAAATTTGAGGATTTAGGTTTACCTCGCTCCGATGAATTACTGTGTGAGGCAGATGGGGTTAATATTAAGGAATTTGAAGGGAGAATTCAAAAAATTTTAGGGAGAAAAAAAATTGAATGTACCCAGCAAAACTTAGAAAAATATGCTCAATTTCTGCAAGCCTCTCTGCAAAGTCCTTGTTATTTGGTTGGACGGGAAGATTTTCCCTGGGAAGAAGAGTGTTTATTGGGGGAAGGATCGGCAAGAGAATACGAAAAATTGAAAAAAGAATATCCTTCTCACACGGATATTTTCAAGTTATTGAAGATTTCGCAAACCCTTTCAGAAATTGATGGGGTTCTCGTTGAAGTGGAGCGGACCAGTGACCACAAAAAATTTACTCTTCCTTTAGCAGATTTAGCTGCCAGTCTCCCGGATTCTCCCAACTACCCTGTTATAGAAGATTATTGTATTTGGTTTATTAACTATGATTAAGTGGACGGCTTCAGAGCGACAAGGGATGATACCAAATGAACTGAAGCTGATCAATCGACTGTAATTCAAGACAGAGAAGTGATATTCTAAAGAAAGGAGACCTGGTTCTAACTTCCCCAATCAAACATTTAATGCAATTGCTGCTTCAATCTTATTTATACTAGGCTAGGGGATTTAGAGGGGGAATGGGTAAAAATCAATCACTCATTCCGAGTGTCTGACCGGGCTGATGTTTACTGCTCAACCGTTAGTTAAAAATCTCGAATGTCATCTTCAAAACTATCTGATGCTCAGAAACAGGAAATTGTCCAAATCTATCAAGAAACACCAGAAGAAACAACCATTACCCTGGCAGAGCGTTATGGTGTGAGTAGTTCGACGGTGAGACGTATCCTGCAAAACGCCATTCCCAAAGAACTGTATGATAGCTTAACTCAGCAGAAACAGCGGCTTCATCGTACAGGGAAACGCTCTGCACGCAAAGCTCAACCGGAGGAAACCTCAACACCTGTTTTAACTGTAGAAACCCAATCTGAGAAGTCAGAGTTCCAGTCAACCCAACCCGAGTCAGAGGTAGGGTCTGGCGAACTTTCTTCTCCTCTCAAACGGCGGCGGAAACGTTCTTCTGCATTGGAGTCTAATGCCTCAGAGGAATTACAGGAAATTGAGCAATCTATGGTTCCTCAAAAAACAATTCCATCTCCCCTAATCATCAGTCGCCAACCCATTCTTAAGTCCGAGGCACAACAACAACTCACTTTAGAAGATTTTTTCAATCTGCCTGAAGAATTAAGTGAGTTTGAAACAGATGAAGAGGAGGAAGAAGATGATTATTTAGAAGAAGAAGATGCTGAAATTGATAGAGGGACAGACAATGAGTTATTAATCATACGCAATCAAACTTTATCAAGATTTGATGCTGATCAGATTCAAATTTTGCCGTTGAGTGAGGCGAATTTACCGCGAACCTGTTACTTAGTAATTGATCGCTTCTCAGAATTGATTACCCGACCGTTAAAAGCCTTTAGTGAATTAGGACAAATTCCGCCAGAGGAAATTCAGAAAAAAACCTTACCTATTTTTGATAATCATCGAGTGGCGAGTCGATTTTCAGCCCGTAATCAACGGGTGTTTAAGCTCCCAGATAGTCAACTCCTGCAAAAAACAGCACCCTATTTACAAGCAAAAGGCATTACGAGACTATTAGTAGATGGTCAGGTTTATCGATTGTAACTGTTTGATCTAACACGATTTTAAACGGGTTAATAGCAATACAATCTGATCAATAGTCTGACGGGATGTTCGGGTTGATTCATTAGATTGATTCAGGAGAATGCTAAACACCAAGGGAGAATAATTCGGCGGGTTAATATAGCCCGCTAAGGCAGAAACCCCTGTTAACGTTCCTGTTTTAGCTTGAACAATGCCCACAGCGGGAGTATTTAAAAACCGGGTTTTCAGGGTTCCACTGACTCCAGCAACAGGTAAAGAATGTTGATACGGTTCAAATTCAGCTAGTGTAGCAATCCCTTGCAAGGTTTGAACAAATACCCTAGGACTCACCCAATTTTGTCGGGATAATCCAGAACCATCTACTAATACATAACTGTCTGGATTAATCCCCCATTTTGTTAAGGTTTGTTGGATTTGATTTAATCCCCCAGCTACTGTATCTTTAGGATTTTGGCGTACCCCTAATGTGTGTAATAAAGCCCCTGCAAAAACATTATTACTCTCTAAATTAACCCCTTGAATTAATTCAGACAGGGGCGGAGATTCGACCCATGCTAACTCTTGAAATCCCACGGTTGAAGCCGATTGAACGATAGAAATTTGTGAGACTTGAATGCCAACTTCTGTTAAGTGATTTTGTAATCCCTGTACAAAGTTTTCTGCCGGGTTTACTACTGCTGCATACACAGATTCTGGTTTTGACCCGACGCGAAGCTGTCCTCCAACTCGAAGTAAGGGTTGAGTCAAATCTCGGCCAATTTCCACAAATTCCGGTTGATTTTTCGCCACAGTAACGGACTGATTTTCAATTTGCCATCCTCTCCCTTGTTGTGGACGTACCCAAGTCACTTTTAAGGGTTGACCCACCCCTTGAGGGGCTAAGATTAAATCCAGAGAATTTTGATTTAAAATTAAACTATTAATTGGCGCACCATAACCCGCTTGAATATCTTCCCATTCCCAACTTGGATCAATCGCCACACCTGAAAAATAACTGTTATCTGCATATAAATGATTAATTTGAGTAATCCTTTGATCCTTTAATTGTTGGGCTAAATCTTGTAGTTGCTTGTCCGTTAAACTGGGATCACCTCGTCCTACAACTAACACATTTCCTTGATTATCCCCATAAATAGATGTCCGAATCTGAAAATCAGCCCCTAATTCATGTAATGCTACCGCTGTTGTGATCAGTTTAACAGTAGAAGCAGCAATAAAATAATGATCGGCATCTAAACTATAAAGGGGTGTGGATGAAGCCAAGGGTTCAATGAAAATCCCCCAACGAGACCGTTGAAATTGAGGGGTATTAATGATTGCTTCTATCTCAGCGTTTAACTGACTGGGACAAATCAGATTTTCCGGTTGACTTCTGGCTATTGTAGGGGAAAGAATACCCAAAACTGTTAGACCGATACCCATTAACCGCAAGCCAATTCCCATTAGTTTAAATTACCTTTTAGAAGCAGAATAGAACTTTTAATGGTTAATCATACCATCTAGACTGAGTTTTATAAAAAGCTAAATTACTATATTTTATTCAGACAGAATATCATATTCTAAATTCATTATTAATAATTTTTAGATTTTTAAGGAAATGATATGTCAATGTCATCTTTTCCTCTTGACTCCTGGCTATTTTAGGGGGAATGAGTGTAGGGACAAATAAAGCCCTTGCAGGGCAATCAAGATGCTCAACATAATTGCTGATTCTCAATTCATCGATCCAACTTAAAAAGTCAAGCTTACCAAAGTAAAGGAATGAGACGAGAAGTCTTATTTTTGTATTCCTGATATTCCGAGTACTTTTCCCCCATGCTTTTTTCTTTCTGAAAGATTCTTTGTAAATAAATCACAAACACTAACCCTGGAACCAGATAAGCCCAAATTGAACCGGCTACAACTGCAAAACTGAGGTAGCGCAATAAATCGCCAAAATAGTTAATATTGCGAGAAAATCGCCAAATATTATCTTGCACTAATCCTGCTCCCAATTCTTTAGCGGTTAATTTCTGTACATCTGCAGTCGCATTAACTATGCTACCAAAAAAGAACAAGGGTAACGCTAATCCAACTGTTAAAAAAGAAATCGGTTCAGAATTCATAAAAGCTAAAAAACCGGGCAAACTATAAAAGACTCCAACAATGAGTAATGCAAAGATAATTTCAACTATTCCCACTGAATCACTAAACATCATTTGTTGACGTTTCGGATAAAACCATTGTTCAATTAACCACCAGACACAATAACTGATATGCAAGCACAAGTAAATCACTTGCCGCATATCATGAATTCCAAAGATAATTCCATAACCAATTAACAAAAAAATTGTTAATCCTTTGGCAAGATTAATGGCTTTAAGTTGAGTAAACGGATTAGAATTAATCGCACTATTTGCCATAAATTTTCGTTATTTGTTATTTGTCTTTTGTCATTTGTTGACAGAGCTTGTAACCCATTTCGGATTGAACTTCACGCGCCCTGCATTGAGCCACCTCACTTCCCCAATAATAATACTTATCCCCCCTTTAGTTTCCCCCTTGAAAAGGGGAGTAGGGACTCAAAATTTCTAATCTTTTCCACATCTACTGACTATAGATATCATGGATGATTTTGAAGTCCGGTTTCCCCATTCCTCTCTCTTCGTCTCCTGTCTCTCCCTGTCTTAACTTAAATATTTAGCCACCGCTTGAACATCTTTATCCCCTCGACCTGAACAATTAAATACAATTCTCGGACAGCCTTCGAGTTGGGGACAAAGGGTTTCTAAATAAGCAATAGCATGGGCAGTTTCTAAAGCGGGAATAATTCCTTCTAAACGAGATAACCGTTGAAATGCATCCAAAGCGTCTTGGTCAGTCACACTATAATATTCAGCCCGACCTGAATCTTTTAAAAAGCTATGTTCTGGCCCCACACCAGGATAGTCTAACCCAGCGCTAATAGAATGGGCTTCAATCACCTGGCCATCATCATCTTGCAACAGATAACTCATTGCCCCATGTAACACCCCGACTTGTCCAGCGGTTAGGGTGGCGGCGTGTTTGCCCGTCTCTACCCCGGCACCGGCCGCCTCAACGCCAATCATCCGAACCGTGGGTTCATCGATAAATTCATGAAATAAACCCATGGCGTTAGAACCGCCCCCGACACAAGCGATTAAAATATCCGGCAGTCCCCCCCATTTTTCTAAACATTGGGCGCGGGTTTCCTGACCAATAATGGCATGAAAGTCCCGAACCATCATCGGATAAGGATGGGGGCCAGCCACTGAACCCAAGATGTAGTGAGTGGTTTCAACATTCGTCACCCAGTCTCGAATAGCCTCAGAGGTGGCATCTTTGAGGGTTCCGGTTCCGGCTTCCACGGGTTTGACTTCAGCCCCGAGTAAGCGCATTCTGAAGACGTTGAGGGCTTGTCGTTCCATATCCTCTACCCCCATATAAATCACGCATTCTAAGCCAAATCGGGCGCAAACGGTAGCGGTTGCCACCCCATGTTGTCCGGCACCAGTTTCAGCAATAATCCGCTGTTTTCCCATTTTCAGCGCCAACAGCGCCTGGGCAATGGCATTATTAATTTTATGAGCACCGGTATGATTTAAGTCTTCTCGCTTTAAATAAATTTGCGGGCCGCTACCATCGGGCTTAGCATAGTGTTGGGTAAGGCGTTCCGCAAAATACAACGGACTAGGACGACCGACATAATCCCGCAATAATTGTTGTAGTTCCGTTTGAAATTCTGAGTCATTGCTGTAATATTTGAGGGCTGTTTCCAACTCTGCCAAAGCCGGCATTAAGGTTTCTGGGACATATTTGCCGCCAAACTGACCAAACCGTCCTAAGGGGTCAGGACGTTGGACGGAAGAGGAGGGGAAGTTAGAAGGTAGAGGAGTTGTGGTCATAGGAGAGTTCTGAAATTGCAATCAACTTAATCTTAAATTATAAAGAGTGTATTTTGATAGGATTGCAGCTTAATAGATTTTCAATACATGAGCAAATGTCTGAATTCATGTCAATGAAATGAACTGTAATCAAAACAATAAGAGACGTTCCGATTAGAACGTCTCTTGAAATTGATGTTGATGCGGTTTTAATTGAGCTTCAGAAAGTTGGATTGAAATCGTGAGAGAGGGGATAGACTCTCAGATTTTCTAGACGAATTGTTCAGTAATTTCTGCACTGTAAACTTCATAGTCATAACCATCCCAAGCCTGCCATGTTACATGATTTCCAGTCACATCAGGATTGATTTCATCGTAAGTGCTAGTGGCTAAATATTGAGTCGTGTTGCCATCATAGAGATAGACATCAGTATCTAAAAGACTATACTGATGTTCCCACACCACATAACCATAATCAGAGACTTGGGGATCAATATCGTCTACAGAGTTATCGGTCAATTGTTCTGTGGTGTTAGTCAAAATATCATGACGGTAAATTTCGTAATCATAGCCATCCCAAGCTTGCCAAGCGACATGATTTCCAGCAATATCGGGATTGATTTCATCGTAAGAACTGGTAGCTAAGTAACGGGTTTCACCCGTTTCATCGAGGTAGAGATAGATGTCAGTATCATCTACACTATACTCATACTCATACACGACTGCTCCATGATCCTCATAGTTATAATCGCTATCATAAGTGAAGTAGGTTGAAACATGAGCGTTGGTTTCATTATTACCCGTTGCTGCAACGGTTGTAGTGGTTCCATCGTAGAGATCATACAGGTAAATGTTATTATCACCAATTGCATATTCAGAGTGATAAGTCACATAATCTCCCGCCACATCTGGACCCCATTCATAATCAAAGCTTGTGGCAACTGAAGTTTCATAACCCGTGTAAGTATTGTAGGCGTAAATGTCGTGATCGTAGAGACTATATTCTTCTTCGTAAACGATATAATCACCGTCAATTTGAGGGTTATATTCGTAGTTGTAACTGTTGGCAATTGTCTCAGTTGTACCAGAAAACCAATCGTAGTAACCAATGTTTGAATCATAAGTTCCAGAATTATAAGATTCGTAGGCTACATCTCCCCCATAGGAAATTTGAGGATTGGTTTCGTCATTAAAACTGGTATCAATATAAGAGGTTGCTCCGTTGTCATAATAGTAGATGTCATGATCAAAAAGACTATACTCATACTCCCAAACAACTTCGCCATAACCTGAAACTTGAGGATTAGAATCGTTAGAAAAGTTGTCAGTAATTTGAATCGTAGTAAATGTCGTCATGGTAAAACTCCAGGATGGTAGATGCGTGAAGCCTTCGTTTTCAAAAGGTGCCTATTTTAGGAAGGCTTTAGGGTGAAGAGGAAGCAATTGTATTTTGTATTCTGCTTGCCTCATCTAACAGCACATATATCTGATGCGAGTCAGGTTATGCACTTTTTGAGGACTGGTGAAAAAACAATTGGGTTAGACCAGCTTGCCTCATTTAACAGCACATATATTTGATGAGAGGGAAGTTCAGCCGCCTTGCCGTTACTCATTCAAATTGTCTTTGGCGAATTGCCCGACGGATCGCCGAATCCCAATGCCATTAATCCCTTTGCCTACGCTTGGTTGGAACCGCTCGTGGGGTCTTTAGTCCGTCCAGTGGGGGGGTGGCTGTCGGATAAATTGGGTGGGGCGATCGTCACCCAATGGGATACGGTGGTGATGATTGCTTCTGCCCTCGGAGTTGCTTTTTACATCCAAAAAGCGACCGTATCCCCAACTCCGGAAGTTTATTTCATTCCGTTTCTGATTCTGTTCCTCATTTTATTTATTACCAATGCCAGTGGTAATGGTTCGACTTTTCGGATGATTCCTATCATTTTTGAACCGAATCAAGCCGGTCCCGTTTTGGGTTGGTCTTCGGCGATTGCTGCTTACGGTTCCTTCATCATTCCGAAAGTATTCGGCGCACAAATTAAAGCCGGACACGCTGAATATGCACTCTATGGATTTGCAGTTTATTACCTCAGTTGCTTAATCGTGAACTGGTGGTTTTACGCCCGGAAAAATGCCGAGATTCCTTGCTGAAGCTATTTCCCAAGGTAAACTGTGTATTTCTGATACCATTTCTTTCTAATCCTGCAACTTTTGGCCTAGGCGTAGCGTGCTGTATTTGCGTATCCCCCTGGCTTCGCCACCCCCTGATTCAGGGGGGTTGGGGGGATCAACTCGATGCAGCTTCATCAATAATTGGTATGAGTGAGGAACCTAGGCAGTTGTGGGGGGTTTTAAAGATTTGAACACGAACCATTCACCCCCATTGTATCCCCGGCAAACAAATGGGTTCAGAATTCAACCCCATCAGTCTCAGATTCTGGGGGTAACAACGACTTAATTTTATTGACAAATTCTATATGATCAATCACGGGTTTAGAGATATAATCATCTGCACCACTTTGAGCTAAAAAGTCCTCGCGATCGCCGGCCATTGCATGAGCAGTGACCAGAATAATCGGGAGTTGTGCCGTTTCTGGTTCAGCTTTCAGTAACTGCGTAATTTTAATCCCATCAACTGATTGACCTTTGTAGACACTTCTAGCCAAGGAAACATCCATTAAAATCAGATCGGCTTCCCGGTTACGAGCAATTTGCATCACTTCTTCTACATTTTCTGTATGTTTGACTGTTAATCCTCCTCGTTTTGTCAAGATTTTTGAAAAAACACGAGCATTTACTGGATCATCTTCTACGATCAACACAGTTTTCATCTCAATCTCCCACTGGACAACTGCTCCAGTTACGGTATGCCATCATAACACGCTCTATTTCAGAGCAGGTTTGCTGTTGGGTCTGACCAGGACGCGATCGCGCATGGCGATGATCAACAGCCTATTTTATGCTACCCTACTTCCCTATTTAGATCAGTCTTTAAGCACTGAACGACCTCTAAGACAATCCAGCAGCAGTTGACCAGCGCACCATTGAAAGCGGTCAAAGACCACGCTCCGCGAACGGGTATAAGACCCAGGTTCCTACGTGCCCCGTAGTACCCAAGGCAGAATTGAGAATATTAATGGCGGCATTACGATCTCTATCTTAAATGTCGCGAGGGGACTCCCGCTAACCTTCGGTGTAGCGGTGAGATGAATCGCGACCAATAAATAAACTAACGCGATAGCGTTTCCGCTTTTGGTAACCGTTTAATTGGGTTGGACAAAGACTGCTGAATAGTTAAAGTGATACAACTAGATTATTGGCAAGCAGCCATTTCAAAAATGTCAGAATAAAAAACTGATAAGGTGAGATAAAGAACACCCATGGCTCAACGTCCAATCCTGCGTTGAGGCAAAGCAATCATCACCCCATCAGGATATTCTAAAGCCACGGGCTTTGTGATTCTTGCAGTGATTGCGGAATCTACGCCACTGAATTGGGTAATTTACCTATGATGTATGACGGATCACACTGATAACTGCGGTGTTACCTCATCTCCAATCTCTGCCAATACCCTTGACCCCACTTAATACTGAATTCAAACAAACTCATGGCTAGACAGTTAAACCTACTCTCCGGGCAAGTCATCACGACTGCACTTCATACTGAGATGCAGCAGTCTTATCTCGAATACGCCATGAGTGTCATTGTCGGGCGGGCGCTGCCGGATGTACGGGATGGACTTAAACCAGTGCATCGCCGCATCTTGTATGCTATGCATGAACTGGGACTGACTCCAGATCGCCCCTATCGTAAATGCGCCAGGGTAGTAGGGGATGTGTTGGGTAAATATCACCCCCACGGCGATCAGTCGGTTTATGATGCTTTGGTGAGGCTGGTTCAGGATTTTTCCAGTCGTTATCCGTTACTGTCGGGACATGGTAATTTTGGGTCGGTGGATAATGATCCCGCTGCTGCTATGCGGTATACGGAAACCCGGTTATCCCTTATTGGACAACAAGGTTTACTCGAACAGGTGGGAGAAGCCACAGTTGATTTTGTCAGTAATTTTGACAACTCTCAACAAGAACCCACTGTGTTACCCGCGCAATTGCCAATTTTACTGCTGAATGGCAGTTCTGGGATTGCAGTAGGGATGGCAACCAATGTGCCGCCGCACAATTTAGGGGAAGTGGTAGATGGTTTAATTGCCCTGATTGACAAACCGGATTTATCGGATGAGAAACTCTTAAAGTTAATCCCAGGGCCAGATTTTCCCACAGGGGGCGAAATCCTCAATACTGAAGGAATTGTCGAAGCCTATACCAAAGGCAAAGGCAGTATCACGGTGCGTGGAGTGGCGAAAATTGAACAGGTTCCCACTGCCCACCGCCGTCGTATGAAAACTGCCATTGTCGTCACCGAATTGCCCTTTCAGGTCAATAAAGCCAGTTGGATTGAAAAAATGGCTGGATTTGTCAATTCGGGGCGCTTAGAGGGGATTTCTGATATCCGGGATGAAAGCGATCGCGAAGGCATTCGGGTGGTGATTGAATTAAAACGAGAAGCTGTACCGGAGGTGGTGTTGCATTATCTCTACCAACAAACGGATTTAATGACCCGGTTTGGGGCGATTTTTCTGGCGTTGGTGGATGGACAACCCCGGCAGTTAAGTCTCAAACAGATTTTACAAGAGTTCCTGAATTTCCGAGAACAAACCCTAATCCGTCAATATACCCATGAGTTAGAGGTTGCAGAACGTCGCGCCCATCTGGTGGAAGGGTTATTGATGGCCTTAACGAACCTCGATGACGTGATTGAGATTTTACGTCATTCTCCTGATGGCAGTACGGCGAAAGTTTCATTAGCAGGAAATTTAGGCTTGAGTGAAGCCCAAGCCGATGCCATTTTAGCGATGCCGATGCGACGCTTAACGGGACTAGAACAACAAAAATTACAAGAAGAATTTGAAGCCTTAACTGCCCGTATTCAAGAACTTCATCGGTTAATTGAACAGCGTCCAGAATTGTTGAAAGTCCTGAAAAAGGAATTGCGATCGCTTAAACGGCAATTTGGGGATGAACGTCGGACGCGCATTATTCAGTCTGAACCCGAAGCCAATTCTCCAACTCAATCACAGAAAAGTTCACCTTCTCGCCGTCGCAGCAAGTCCGATACGGCTTCTGGAGACACGCTACAACCCTTAGTTCCTCAAGCCGAAGAAACTATGGTTGAGTTTAGCCATCGCGGTTATGTGCGGCGACTCTCTGGGAAAGCAATGGATGGGAAATCCTCCAATATTCCTCAAAAATTAACCATTGAAACGGCAGAAGATTTTACCGTAAACCGTTACGACACAATGACGGATCGCACGGTAGTGATTCTAACCCGGACGGGTAAAGCTTATCCGTTGAATGTGGCGGATATTCCTTCGGGTTCGAGTCGTTCTCGCGGTACGCCTTTGATTACGTTGTTACCCCCTTCAGCAGCAAAAGATGAGTCTGTTAGTCGTCAGGAATTGGTGTTAACTCAATTTATTGCGGCTGAACATCCCAATAAAACTGATATTATTACCCTCACCCAACAAGGGAAAATTAAACGCCTGCCGTTAACGGAATTTACGGAGTTAACCAACCGAGGAATGACCGTTGTCAAGCTGAAAGATGAGGATGAGTTAAGTTATGCGGTACTGTGTCAACCCCAAGATTTAGTGGTGATTGCCACTTCTGGAGGCCGACTGCTACGATTACCCATTAATGATGAACAGTTGCCCATTATGGGACGAACGGCTCAAGGATCGCAAGTGACGCGACTGCGAAAACAGGAACAATTGGTGGGTTGTGTTACCGCCTCCACCCAAGGGAGTTTGCTGTTAGTCTCCGAAAAGGGTGATATTAAACGAATTGGGGTGAATCAACTTCGCAGTAGTCGTCGTGGGGCTATTGGGACTCAAGTCTTTCAGTTTAAACAAGATGCAGATCGGCTAATGGGTCTGGTAACGGTGAAATCTGAACAAGTGATTCATTTACTTACCAGTGAAAATCGATTAGTGAATTTTGCCAGTGACAGCATTAAGCTGACCGAGAAAGATGCAGCAGGCGATCGCTTATTAAAATTAGCAAAAGGAGAAACCATTTTGGAAGTGAGAACGGAGTAGGCTCATCCCCACCCTGAAGAGATGGGGCTTTTGTGTCATTGGTTATTAGTCATTGGTCATTCGTGCTAAGAACCAATGACAAATGACGGCGCGTAGCGCTATAAAGTTGATAAATCGCAGTGAGACAACAGCAGGAATGAAGAAACAGCAGTGGCATTTATGGCAGAAATCTTCCACTTTGATGTGGGGATTTTCTGGAGTTGGCTTGGCTTTGATTTGTGGTTTAGTCTTCCTTTGGAACCTGGGTTCAGTGGGTTTAGTAGATGAAACTGAACCTTTATTTGCTGAGGCTGCCCGTCAAATGACCGTCACAGGAAACTGGATTACTCCCTATTTTAATCAAGAAACTCGCTTTGATAAACCGCCGTTAGTCTATTGGTTAATGGCAGTAGGATATCAAGTTTTAGGGGTGAATGAATGGGCGGTGCGTTTACCCTCTGCTATTGCTGCTATTGTCCTCACCATCGCCTGTTTTTTAACATTACGTTCTTTTGGGGTTTTACCGGGTAATTATCCCTCTAAATCTCAACCTTTTTGGCTGTCTGCTTTGATAGGAGCAGCACTAGCTGCATTTAATTTAGAAACCCTGGTTTGGGCAAGGCAAGGGGTTTCTGATATGTTGTTAAATGGTTGTATGGGAACCGGATTGCTCTGCTTTTTTTGGGGATATGCCGCCTCGGAAAAATCTCCCCAACTCCCGCATTTTATTCCTCATAAAGGCTATTTATTGTTTTATATTTTAACAGCATTTGCAGTTTTAACTAAAGGGCCAGTGGGTATTGTTTTACCGGGATTAATTCTCTTGACGTTTCTACTCTATACCAACCAACTTAAGGCTGTTATTCAAGAGATGAAGGTGCTGTTAGGTAGCCTGATCTTTTTAGCCATTGCTTTACCTTGGTTTATTTTAGTTACCTTAGCAAATGGTCAGGAATATATTGATTCTTTTTTCGGATATCACAATGTTGAACGCTTTACTCAAGTGGTTAATGGTCATTCTGCTCCCTGGTATTTTTATTTTTTGGTTGTCTTAATTGGCTTTTTACCTTGGTCCGTTTATTTACCTATTTCTATTCATCGTTTACAGTTTTGGAATCGCTCATTTTGGGTAGAGAAAAGCCGTTCAAACCAACTCGGTTTGTTTGCCTTTTTTTGGTTTGCAAATATTTTTATATTTTTCTCTATTTCTGTTACCAAACTTCCCAGTTATGTTTTGCCATTAATGCCAGCCGCTGCCCTTTTAGTTGCGCTATTTTGGAGTGAATTATTAACCTCAAAAAGATCGGCTAATAAAGGATTATCCTGGAGTATTATTGTCAATATTGTTTTGCTAATTGTAACTGCTACTTTTTGCTTTTACAGTCCCCGCCTCATTAGTAGCGATCCTGCCATTGTTAATTTACCCGGTTTAGTATCCCAATCTAATTTACCTGAAATTGGTGGGATAATTTGGTTAGTCACTGCATTAATCATTGCAGTGATTCTGATTAATAAATTTCCAAAATTCTGGATATTAAGCGTTAACTTAATGGGGTTTATCGCTTTTTTTATCTTTGTACTTAATCCAGCTATTTTTCTGTTGGATGATGCCCGTCAATTTCCCCTCAGACAACTTTCCTTACAAATCCCTCAGGTACAACAACCCAACGAAGAAATCTTAATGATTGGGTTTAAAAAACCCAGTATTGTATTTTATAGTCAGCGTCCGGTTCAATATTTCGATACGCGGAATTTTCTTAAACCTTATAATGAACCGATTGATTATTTGAAAGATTCTGTTGTCAATTCCTCTAACAGTTTAAATGCACTGGTGATTAGCCGACCAAAAGATCTCAGTAAAATTGGACTCAAACCGCAAGATTATCAAGTTTTAAATCACCAAGGTTCCTATTTACTAATTCGTATCGATAAACGGATGATTCTAAATCGCGTATTAAATTTATACCCATCCTGAAGAAAATTCAACTTCGGTCAAATTTCTCCAGAAACGCTATCATAGTCATGAAGTTAAGTTTTGTAAAGAACATTGACTGCTCGCTTAGGATTGACCGAACCCATTCAACAACCCCTGGCTTGGCATCGTTTACGTCCACGGTGGCAAGGGGGAGAAGAAGCCATCCGTCAGGGGTTACCCCATACTCAACTGTCGCCCCCGTGGCAAATTTTGCTGTTGGGAGATGGTTCTCCGACACGACATTTACAACTGTTGAGTGGAGAACCCACAGAAGTCGATGTGATTGATATGTCTCCTGTGGGGATGGATACCGATGCAGCCCCCGACTTAATTCATGCAGTTCCTGGCCCGCGCCTGCGTCGTCAGGTGTGGTTAAGAACGGCTTCCGGACAACGACTAGCTTATGCAACGTCCTGGTGGGAAGCTAGTCACGTAGATGAATATCTCCAAAACCGTTCTATTCCCATTTGGGCGAGTTTAGCCCGGTTACGAACGGAACTGTATCGAGATGTGCAAGGGTTGTATTATGGAGACTCTAAAGCCTTAGAGTTAGCATTTGGGTATTCAGGGCCGTTTTGGGGTCGTCATTACTTGTTTTGGCATCATGGTCAACCGTTTACCTTAATTTATGAAGTTTTTTCTCCCTATTTAACAAAATATCTAGGGCCGATGCAACGCCTAGAATAATCACTTCATAAAGCTTTAACAATCCTTGCCAAATTATTCCCATTCTGCCATGATCACCCGTAAAGCATCAGGGTAAAACTATGGCACTTTCTGAGTATCATAAACGTTGTACGCAAATGTAGTCAAATGTAGTCAAATGCCGTCAAATCTGTCATGAGTTTCTGTAGCAAACTTTGCTGGAAAATTCCGTTAAAACTTAGTGACTTCGCTCTCAAGTTTAATGGTACAATAAGCATCAAGAAAAATTGGGTGGAAACTCTGAGACTATTAGAGTAGCTAATAGGTTAAATGATTGCTCTGAAATTTAGCTGACCCATGAGATTAGTAGAAAGACATATTATCCCACCCCGACATCGGTTTTTCTGTGAAATCGACCGACTGTGTTGGCTGTCCAAAAATCTCTACAACTACGCTAATTATCAGCTCAGGCAGTCTTTCATATTTGAGAAAAAGTATAGGCCGTATCTAGACATTCAAAAAGCGGTACAAGGGACTGAACCTTATCAAGCCTTACCCGCCAAAGTCTCTCAACAAATCCTAATGGTCTTAGATCGAAACTGGAAAAGTTTTTTAGCAGCTAATCAAGCTTATAAAGAACACCCGGAAAGATTTTTAGGTCGTCCGAAACTCCCGAAATACAAAAAAAAAGAGAGCGGTCGGAATCTGCTGATTTATACAAATCAAGCACTCAGCCAACCGCAACTGAAACAAGGTATTATTCATCCCAGTCAAACTGAAATTTATCTTAAAACAACTGTCGAAACATCAAAAATTAAACAAGTTCGTATCATCCCCAGACTG
>Ga0209594_1000079_pt1 | contig 76888 bp, 83 predicted proteins | sample AshMeaCrysSpring_FD_184126 | JGI IMG/M metagenome (GOLD analysis project Ga0209594, IMG submission 184126) | Groundwater microbial communities from Big Spring, Nevada to study Microbial Dark Matter (Phase II) - Ash Meadows Crystal Spring... | ecosystem: Environmental > Aquatic > Deep subsurface...
AACAAGAAATGAACTTGGGAAAAAAGACGAATCAAAACTTCGTTCAAATTCCTCATGCCAAGTTCATAGAAATGTTATCTTATAAAGCCAAACTAGCAGGGATTCAGGTAATTTTAACCGAAGAATCATATACCTCAAAAGCCAGTTTTATTGATAATGATCCCATTCCGGTGTACAAAAAGGGTGAGAAAAATCAGTGGACTTTCAGTGGAAAAAGAGTCAAACGGGGTTTATACCGTAGTGGTAGTGGACGATTGGTTAACGCCGATGTGAACGGTTCTTTGAACATCATGAGAAAAGCAATCCCAAATGCTTTAGGCTATGGGGTAGAGGGTGTTGTAGTTCACCCCGTTCGGGTAACACCGACAAAGTAAAGGTGTGTCACATTTGACTATATTTTTATGAACTATTAGAGATGCTACTATGATTTTATTCATTCAATTCAAATAGATTAGTATCCTGCTTGCAAGTCCTCACATTCTTTGGAGGCAGTGATGGTTCAAGCGACGGAATATCTTTATGTTGTGCGAGATGATGAGATTCTGCATAGAGAACCTATCATCGTAAGCCATCATTCCATAAAATAACGAATGACAAATAACCAATAACGAATAACCACTCACTAACTTCCCATGGATTGAACTAATCGATTACGGTGGGCGATCGCGCTAGAATGATTCGGTTGCAGTTCTAAAGCCACGCCATAAGAACGCAGGGCTTCTTCATATTGATACAGTTGTTCAAAGGTTAAGCCTCGACGAACCCAAGCTTCACAAAAATTAGGTCTACGTTGAATCAGGTGATCGTAGACTTTCAGGGCATCTTGATACCAGCGAGAGGCTTCCAAGGCTTGGCCATATTTTAAGCTAACTTCCTCGTTATCCGGCCAGAGTCCTAAAGCCTCTTCATAGGCTTCTACCGCTTTGGTAGGTTGTTGCGTCTTCTCAAACACGCTGGCCAGTTGTAGCCAAGCTTCAAAGTGATTGGGTTGCAAATGAACCACGGTTTCATAAGCTGCGATCGCCTCGTCGTAGCGTTCTAACCGTTCTAGGGCTTCTCCCCGTTGCAGTCCGGCTTTAGAAGCCAGGGGATGATCTCCAGACGTATGTAATAGGACTTTGTCATAGGCTGCCAATGCTTCTTCATAACGACCTAAGCGATCCAGGGTTCGCCCCCGATGATTCCAAGCTTCTAAAAAGTTGGGTTGAATTTGCAGGGCATTATCATAGGCAATAATCGCTTCTGCATCATGTCCAAGTTCAGATAAAGCAATGCCTCGCCCTAACCAGGCTTCTGGATAGTTGGGATTGACTTGAGTTGCCCGATCAAAGGCTGCAATCGCGGATTCATATTGTTTCAGATCCAATAAAATTTGACCGCGACTAATCCACACGGCAGCCGATTCTGAATTAATCTGTAGGGCATGGTCAACAGCCGCTAAAGCCGCTTCTGGCCATTTGGGTTTCAGGGCCATCGCTTTGTACAGCCAAGCTTCATAATCTTGAGGTTGCAGTTGAATCACCCGATCATAAGATGCCACCGCTTCCGGATAACGATGGAGTTTTTGCAGGGCAATTCCCCGATTAAACCAGGCGGTATGACTGTCCGGTTGCAGTTGAATGGCTTGATCGTAGGAATTAAGGGCATCCCCGTAACGATATTGGTTCATCAACATCTCAGCCCGATTAAACCAGGCTTCATAATTTCCCGGTTGCAGTTGTAGGGCGCGATCATAGGCTTCTACAGCATCAGCATATCGTTCTTCGTTCATCAAGGCATTGCCCTGGTGATACCATACTGCTGAGAGATCCGGTTGAATTTCAATCGCCCGTTTGTAAGAAGCCGCAGCCGCTTTAAATTGAAAGATACTTTCAAAGGCTAAGCCCCGTTCATACCAAGCTTCAAAGTTCTCAGGATCAATTTTAATGGCTTTATCAAAGGAGGCGATCGCTTCTTCGTATCGTTCTAATTTGGCGAGGGCAACTCCCCGAAATGTCCAGCCCCAGTAGTCATGGGGTTTAATTTTAATCGCATGATTATAGGAACTGAGGGCATCTTTGTAACGTTGAAGTTGTCTGAGGCTATTACCTCGCCGTAGCCAAGCATTGTACCAATCCGGTTTCTTTTGAGTGGAAACATCATAGTAAGTATAGGCTGCATCGTAGCGTTCTATTTGATACAGTCGATTCCCTTTTTGATAAGCCGGATATGCCCAAAAAATACTGAGTAACCTGAATGGGGTAGACAGGATGGAAGATTGGGGGGAATGGTGGGTAAGGGCAATAGAGGTTACTTCTTCAGCCATGATAATGTCTGACTCCTGAGAACTGATCCTGTAATTTCTGATAATCTCTTTAATTTTAATCGGGTTGAGCTGAATTTCCCAAAAAATTATGTTTTACAAAACACTTTTTAACGATTTGTCAACCCTTTAATCATAAACTTTACTTATAGAACCTATAGGTTCCATTTATAGTTTCGATTAAGATTTTGTTACAATCTGCGTTTATTTAGGGCAAAATCATTCATGGCAGGATAAATGGTTGGATACATCCTGAGAATTCTATCTCAATGTCAATCTTGACTGTTGAATCCCCATTAAACTGAATCAAAAAGTTATTCGGATGACGCTAGGAAGAGACTGTACACCTTAATAAGAGCCAATGCACGCTGAGCATCCATTAGCAACTCATCAACCTATCCATTAATTGTTGAGCTAATCACCTTGCTGTATTTGTAATGAACTAGCCAACTTAGCTTGCGATGTGGCTGCTATGGATGACAGCCCGGTCAAGAGTTTCTAATCTTAGCGTCTGACCTGAGGAATTGGATAATGAATATTGCCTACTATACCATGTCTCATCTCGCGTTTGCGAATTGGATTCGATCTTATAATCCCTATCACTCCATTCGCACTCGTTTTGCTCAAATATTGAGCGGTTTGAATTTTAAGCCGCAGTTTGCCCCGTTACAACCCCTGCGCCAATGGCTGAATCACATTGAAGTCAAAAATCCTCAATTGGCTCAGTTATTGTGCCACTTAATTCCGGCTCAATGTCCATTTGCGCGTCAAATTCAGTTTCAGGGCAAACTGTTGTTTGAAATTCCACCGATGTGTAAACTTAATCCCTTATACGAGGAGTTAATGTATCTGCGATTCCGAGCCATGTGTTATTTAGCCGATGAATGTTAATCATTGGTTATTGAGTAATTCTTCTGTTACATCTACTACAAAAGATTATTCGTCATTTGTCAAGTTAGCAGAGAAAAAACTGCGATTATCGTAGAATTTCCTAACTGTCTACACTTTCAAATGACGAATATTATCAAGTCTACCGAATTGCCATCAATCAAAACCGCTAGCGCCATCGCTATACACCGTAATAATATTACTTTGATTTGAGGATTGAAGGCTTCTCGCAGTGAAATTACGCCATCATTAGCACCCAGACTATTATTGGTTGTGTTAATGTTGGAGGCTTGGGCACCATCAGGTATTTTTACGCTCCAATAAAAATACCAACTGTTTGATCAGAAGCAATCGAAAATTCTCCATTGGGTAGATTGATAGATGATGTTGTGTTCACTACTGCAACTGCATCTAAAAAGCCATCAAACAAGCCATCGCGAACAACATATAAATCAAAACCAGTACTCGTTTCTACTGGTAAATAAGTTTCTCCAGCACCGACTTCAATGCGCTCGCCTTTTGTCAAATCATCAATCACAGCAAACTCAGCAAATCCGCCAAAACCAAAGTCATCAAAGTCACTGAGATTTTTAGATTGATAGTAAGACCCATCCCCATCTCCTAAAATAAACCGATCCCGTCCGTCACCACCGACGAGAAAATCATTCTCATACTCACCGCGAGAAAAGGAATCTGTTCCACTTAAACGGTCTTGACCTCCTTCACCAAACAGAAGATCAGACCCATCGCGACCAATCATATTGTCAGCACCGCCGCCCCCTTCCATAAAGTCATCTCCGCCTTGACCATCTAGGAAGTTGGAAGCATTACTCCCTTCAATGAAGTCACTACCTTGGGTTCCGATGACATCAACAAAGCGCTGAATAGTAAAGTTTCGCTCGCCTAGACCAGGAATATTAAAGACATCAAGGTATTGGTTTTCTAAACTGATACCTGCTTCAATTCCGCCCCCGGCACTGGAAGCATCAACCACGTTATCAAAGCCTTTAGCACCCCGAATTTGTTCAACTAAAAATAATGTATCTGTACCAAAATTTCCTTTAACCAGTTCTCCGGCTGGTTTTAAAGTCACAGCAACTGAGAGGTTTGTGTAGTCAGCCGTATCAAAACCATTTCCTCCGTCTAGGCTATCACTTCCCCGAGAACCGACTAGAACATCGTTTCCTCCACGTCCCTGTAGTGTATCATTATGATTGGTTCCTACGAGTACATTGCTCGAGTTATTTCCTGTAATAATAGATGACATGATTTTCCCCTATGTAAATACGTTAGTCAACCTTTGATTGGCTCAATTCAACACCCTAAGTCATAACATCGTAATAAGCTACCACCTTTCACTCAAGATTGGTGATATTATTACCCTGTTCTTAACCTTTGATTAAAGATTGAAAGCTGTCAAGTCTTGTCAATTGACAAAACAGTTGATGTTACTGAACAGATTTACTTTCATAAATCTTTTGTTTAGCAATAACAGTAGCTAATCATAAAGAAAAATCAAGATTCTGTCAAGGGAGCGATGAGGAGAATATCCACCCCACCACTACATGATCCTTCACCGCAGGAAAAACTTTTGTTGAACTGAGGTTAAATCCTGATATTCGTTGGCAAAAATCACATAAAAATAGGAGATTTTAGGTGGGGACTTCTGCTAGCATTCTGTTAAAAAAAATTGGAATTGTATTGAGTGTTCAATTCTCAAGTACAGCCCCAACGACTCGATGATCATCATCTTTAGATAAATAGGTAAGGGCGGCTTTAGCAGAATCATCTTCAAACCGTTTCAGCGCCTGGACGACTCTCAGCCGAATTGACCATCTTTTAGCACTCACGAGGGCTAATAATTGCTGTAAAGCCTCCTCATGTTTCTCAGAATTGGCTAAAACCCCTAACGCACTAATGGCTGCTTCTTGAACCATTGGATCGTCTCCAGTTAACCCACATAGACACACTTGATAAAGGGCATCAGGATAGGGCATATCCATTAACGGCGCTAGAATACTGCGACGCACTAACCAGTTGTCATCTTTACGAAAAGCTTCAATTAATTCAGGAATTGCCATTTCCCCGTATTTTGACAGAGCGTTAGCCGCTTCAGCCCGGACATTATAATCATGATCGCTCTTGAGTAGTTTAACGAGAGCTTTATAAGACTGCGTCGATCGCTTATTACCAAGTCCCATCGCTACAAATGAACGCACGATAAATTCTGGATCTTGGAGACGACTCATCAACAACGGAATAGCAATCTGACTATCATAGTGTCTCAGTTCTGTTAAGGCTTTGAGTCTATCCTGAGAATCGCTACTATTGAGGTAAACTGTAATTTGCTCTATTTCCATAACACGTCTCCTAATAACTCCTCATTTTTTTTACTTTACTTCATAAACTCTCACGAGAGTATCTGCCTTATGGTAGCTTTCGCGTTAAACTGTGCAAGGAGGAAGTAGGGGGTAGGGTGTGGGGTGTGGGTAGTAGGGAGACAAGGTAGACAATTCTCCCAAGTCCCCCAAGTCTCTCTTCTCTGACTTCTGACTTCTGACTTGCAGACTTCCCCCTCTCTTTCTATGTATTTGAGAACGTTACAGCTTCAACAGTTTCGGAATTATACGAATCAGAAAATTGGGTTTGAGGCCGCAAAAACCATTTTGGTGGGGGATAATGCTCAGGGAAAATCCAATTTATTAGAAGCAGTTGAATTGCTTTCAACCCTGAAAAGTCATCGGGTTAACAGCGATCGCGATCTGATTTTAGAAGGACAAACTACGGCTCAAGTTAATGCTACAATTGAGCGAATATTGGGTGATTCTGATTTATCGGTAACCCTTCGTCATCAAGGACGCAGAACCGTTTCTCTGAACCAGGAAACCCTACGACGACATCTGGATTTTTTGGGAGTTTTGAATGTCGTACAATTCTCTAGTTTAGATTTAGATTTGGTGCGTGGCGGGCCAGAACAACGGCGCAATTGGTTAGATCGGTTATTAGTGCAGCTTGAACCCGTTTATGCTTATATTCTGCAACAATATAATAAAGTATTGCGCCAACGAAATGCCTTACTGAGACGGGAAAAGTCTCAAAGCCTTTTAGCCGAGGAAACCCCAATTTCTGCTTCAGAATTAGCCCTGTGGGATGCTCAATTGGCAGTGACGGGGGCGCGGGTGATCCGACGACGCGATCGCGTTTTACAACGGTTAGCCCCCCTGGCAACGGCTTGGCATCAGGCTATTAGTCGGCAAACTGAAGTGTTAGAGGTGTCTTATTTACCTCATGTTCAATTTGCAGAGAACACCTCTCTCTCCATCCTTACCTCAGAACAAGTTCAGCAAGCTTTTTTAGATCAAATTACAACGCGGGCGATCGCCGAACAACACCAAGGAACGTCTCTTGTGGGGCCGCATCGAGATGATGTAATGTTTACCATTAATCAAACCCCAGCCCGTCAATATGGTTCTTCGGGACAACAACGGACGTTAGTGTTAGCCCTCAAGTTAGCGGAATTAGAATTAATTGAGCAGGTGGTGCAAGAACCGCCCTTATTGCTGTTGGATGATGTTTTAGCCGAATTAGATCTAAATCGTCAGAATCAACTGTTAGAGGCGATAGAAGACCGCTTTCAGACGTTAATTACAACGACACACCTAGGTGCATTTAATGCTCAATGGCTGAAGCATACTCAGATTCTATCAGTCAAAGCCGGAAAAATTACCAATTTTGGAGAATTGAGAAGCTTAATTTAAAGGAAGGCAGTCTATTGCTACCTCCCCTAAATTCTCATCAATGGGTTTCACCAGTTGTTATAGCGCTGATTGTATCGGCTGCGTTCATAGCGATAGCGCTGGTCATAAGGGTTTTGAGGATCATCATAACGATCATAGCGGTCATAACGCTCGTCATAGCGGTCTTGACGTTGATCTTGTTCCCTAACCCAAGCTTTTTCCTGTCTATCTAGCGCATCATCAAGATTATCATGGGCTTGCTTCATCAGTCGCTCTTTTTCTTGTTGCGACATATAACGATACTTCGGTTGAGTCAGTTCTTGCCGCATCTGACGTTCCAGTTGGACATGACGTTCGCGCCGATAATCATTAAATTGATCTTCGTATCTATCTGCCATCAAAATGCCTTCAGATTGCAGTCTATGAGAATGGTCAACAGAAGTGCTTCTCGACTGAAAACTCACGGCTTGAACTGGAACAGTCGAACTCGTTGCCAAAAGTAAAGTTGCAATTGCTAAAATTCGTTTCATTATTTTTCCTCCATCTCATTTAGAGAGAGTTGACTTTGTTGTTCTATTGTCTATGATGTTGATATTCTGTCCGGCGCTTTTTGAGCGTCTGTTAAGAATCAGGTCTGATAAACTCCGGTTCGAGGGGATGAGGCAGCATCAGCTCTTACTCAAAATTCAGTGAGTACTCACTCTTAGGTTGACTGAGAATTTGATTAACTTAATTCTAGCATTTCCTTAGATCCGATTAAACCGATTGTAATATTGATAAAAACTCAATATTGTCCGTGGCATTCACCCCTTCATCACCTCAAGTTTGAGAACTCGATAGACGACTCCTCGCCTTTAAAGTTAAAGGGGGTTTAAAGCGGATTGGACGATGCACCCAAATTATTAGAGATCCTGATTAATACAGTTTTCAGATATTTTGACGAATCGACTCACTTAAAGGTTCACTAAAATATAAAATTTCCAAAAATAGGGTGTATTATGGATAACGAATACACCCTATTTGTTTATTGAAGTTTGAGGATTTGAGCCGTTACAGCTAAACTTTCTTCGTACAATAAATCTCGGCCCCAACGCTGCAACTGTTGAGCCATTAAAGACTCAGCTTTTTGGTCTGAGGCTGTTGTCACTTCTTCAGTGCGGCAAGATTGAGCACTTCCTCCCGCTTCCATCCGCATACAGCCGGTTGTTTTAGAACATAAAATCGTGCAACAATCGGCATCAGGATTACTGGAAGTCAGCCGCAAACCCACTAAATCTCCGGGAACTTCTCCCATATCGGCTGTGGGAATTGCCGCTAATTCTGCTATAATTTCTCTATCATTGGGTCCGGTAAACTTAACATATTTTAAGTCGTAATCCCCCCCTTCTTCACGAAAAGAAACCGGATTCCATTGTAAACGACTAGCCAGCCAACCTAAATACATTAAAGCTTGGGCAGCATTGCCTTTTTCATAATCAATGGCAACGTTGTCTACTTCTACAATGGCTTGACGACGTTCTGGAGGGTCATAAGCAGCGGCTGCCAATTCTTGCCAGGGAGAAAGACGATGCCAATTTAAGTCAGCAATGTAGGTTTCTTGTTCAATTAAATACTGCATTTTCAACAATTCTGACTCAGGATCGCTGAAATAGCAAGAATCCACAATTAAACAGTTACTGACTTGAGATAGTCGCTTAAAGATTTCCTGTTCTGGGTTTGGGGTCGCCTTCCACCAGACAAACTTTGGTAAGTCGGGAATCATTAAGGATGTGACAATATCCCCCACTCGTTCTAGGGCAGCTTTTGTCCCTCGGAGGGTGATATATTCGGCACAAATTAAGCTTTCTTCACTCTTTTTCTGAATGGGACAGTAAGCGGAAACCTGGGCGGTTACCCCAGTATCTTCTCCTAATGTGGGACATAATGTGATTACACGGCAAGGATTTTGTGCCGCAATCACTTCACTCATGGTAAATCCACGAGTATCAATATTCGAGATTTCTTTGCGTTCTGGAGATAACTTAGCAAATTCCTCCCGTAATAGTTTCAGGGTGTCTGAGTCAACTCGTCCAGTAATGGGTAAACCAAAGGCTTTTTGCGCGTCTCGAATGGCATCACGGGTATTGATTCCAATCACGCCATCAATGGCATCTTTATAAAAGGATAATCCTGCTAAGAGTTGCTGAAATTCCTCCGGTTCATAGACCACCATACTAAACGTCGCCGCCCGTGTCGCCACAGCAGCCGCTTTTCCTCCCCCAGTGTTTTGAGTCAGCCAAATGCCATTTAATTCGGCTTCTATTTCACTGAGGGAGATATCCTTTGGTTTTTGCAGTGCAACAAGTGGAGTATTCATAGTGAGTCATTTGTTGTTTGTGATTGGTTATTTGAGGGAGTAGGGAGTAGGAAGTAGGGTTGGATTTTTCTCCACTGCCCACTGCCCAAAGTAGAATTCTTCCCTAACAATATTAGGACTCGTTATAGTCGTCGCCAACGACGGCCATCGCGGTTAATTAGGAGTTCTGCTTCGACGGGTTCCCAAGTTCCCGCTTCATACAGCGGAATACTATCAGCTGGGGCCGGGGCATCCCACACTTCTAAAATCGGTGTAACTACCCGCCAGGATGCTTCCACTTCGTCGTCTCGGGTAAATAAGGTTTGATCTCCTAACATACAGTCAATCAGCAGACGGGCATAAGCGTCTGTATTCGGTTTACCAAATGCGGTATCGTAACGGAAATCCATATCTACAGAACGGCTTCTGAGGGACGTTCCTGGCATTTTTACCTCAAACCGCATGGAAATCCCCTCATTGGGCTGAATTCGCATTGCCAGGACGTTGGGGTTGGCTTGTTGACTGGCGGACTGGAACATTAAGTGAGGTACATCTTTAAATTGAATAGCAATTTCACTCACTTTTTTCGGCATCCGTTTCCCGGTTCGCAGATAAAAGGGCACTCCTTTCCAGCGCCAGTTGTCCACATATAATTTTAGCGCAGCGTAAGTGGGGGTGGTTGACTCAGGACTGGCTCCTTCTTCATCGCGATAACCGGGAACTGGTTTGCCTTTCATCCAACCTGAGGTATATTGACCCCGAACCGCCGACAGTTCTAAATTATTGGTATCGGCTAAATGGGTGGCTTGAACGGCTTTAACTTTTTCGTTGCGGATACTATCAGCATCGAGGGAGTTGGGGGGTTCCATCGCCGTTAAAGAAAAGAGTTGCATTAGGTGATTTTGCACCATATCTCGCAACGCCCCAGAGGTTTCATAATAACCGGCGCGTCCCTCTAAACCCACGGTTTCGGCTACTGTAATTTGCACATGGTCTACAAATTGGCGGTTCCACAATGGTTCAAAAATGGCATTGGCAAAGCGAAAGACCATTAAGTTTTGCACGGTTTCTTTGCCGAGATAATGGTCAATCCGATACACTTGATCTTCAGAACAGACTTCTCGAACCACTCGGTTTAACATCTGGGCGGTTCCTAAGTCCCGACCGAAGGGTTTTTCAATCACTAACCGTTGCTTTTTCGGGTCAGGCAACATTCCCGCCCCCCCTAACTGTTGAATGGCTTCGGCAAAGTAACGGGGGGCAACAGACAGGTAAAACACTCGGTTTCCACGAGTACCGCGTTTTTCATCCAGTTCAGCCAAAAAGGCTTTCAGTTTTTGATAACTTTCGGGATGATCAATATTACCTGAACAATAAAATAATCCTTGAGCAAAATTTTGCCAAGTTTCTTCTGACTGTAAACCACCGCCAAATTCCTCTACACCCACTCGCATTTCTTCGCGAAAATAGTCATGAGTCCAGTCTCGCCGCGCCACTCCCACAACTGTTAATTCAGGGGGAAGTTTCCGTTCTAGCCGCATTTGATACAACGCCGGAACCAATTTCCGTTGAGTTAAGTCCCCAGATGCCCCAAAAATCACTAAAATTTGCGGTTCAGGGACTCGGTCTTGTTGTAAACCCACCCGTAAGGGATTTTCTAGAAGTGCAACCATAGAATGTCCTTATAATTAGTAGTTTTTTGTTATTGGTTATTGGTCATGGGTTGTTCGTCATTTGTCCTTTGTTGTTTATTATTGGTCTTGATGTTACTCAAGTATTTAAGCGGAAAGACTTTGCTTGTTCGCCCATAAAATAACGAATGACTAATAACAAACAACTAATAACGAATCACTCAATGTAAAAAATATACGTTATTCGATCTGGGTTCTTCGTCATTCGTTATTAGTAATGAATGATCTACCTATTCCCTGTTCCCTCGAATAACAAATAACTAATGACCAATAACAAACTTTACCCTTGCTGTTTCCGCCGTATCCCTTCTTGAATAAAAGATTCAACTAAGGCTACATCTTCAGTGCTGCCAATAATTAAAGGGGTCCGTTGATGTAGTTTTTCCGGAACAATATCAAGAATGTCCTGTGTACCTGTCGTTGCCCGTCCTCCCGCTTGTTCAATTAAAAATGCCATGGGGGCAGACTCATACAACAAACGTAATTTCCCTTCTGGCTTTTTCATGGTTCCCGGATAAAGGAATACCCCACCTTGATGTAAAATCCGGTGTAAATCCCCTACTAATGCCCCACTGTAGCGGGCGGTATATCCTTCATGGCGATGAACATAACGGGTATAATCCCGAATGGATTCATCCCACTGCCAAAAGTTCCCTTCATTGACGCTATAAACCGGGCCATGTTGAGGGATGGTAATATTCTCATCAGCTAGAATAAATTCCCCTAAACTGGGGTCAAGGGTAAAGGCATGAACTCCTCTGCCAATGGAATAAATTAACAGGGTACTAGGGCCATAAAGCACATAACCCGCTGCTAGTTGTTTACGTCCATGTTGTAATAAATCACTAGCGCTTCCGTCTTCATCGTTGCCTTCCTGTTGACGAATGGAGAAAATCGAACCCACATTGAGATTGGTATCTAGATTGGAAGAACCATCCACCGGGTCATACAGCAGGGTATATCGGCCAATGGGGCAATTTTCCGGGATATAATAGGGTTTCTCCATCTCCTCCGATGCTAGGCGACAGACTAAGCCACTTTGTTTGAAGACAGAAATAAACACCGAATTGGCGTAAAGATCCATCTTCTTGACTTCTTCCCCTTGAACATTGACGTTCCCCGTAAACCCCAAAGCATCATCGACTAACCCTGCCCGACTCAACCGACGAGCAATTAATTTCCCTGCTAAACCAATGCGGTTCATCAGGGCACTGAGATCTTGAGCATCTGGAGAAAAGCTCTGAAGTTGTTGCAGTACATGGCGTGATAAAGTGGTGCAATCTCGATCAAGATACATCCCTTGATCAAGGGGGTCTGGAGTCGTTTGCCCAAGCTGCGTCTGTACCATAGCGTTTTCGCCTCCTTGTTGATTCGGCGTTAATTCCTCAGAAAATCAATATCTGATTTTTCAGGATGAATGAAACTTTTGAGCGTTGCCCTCTATCTTAAGGAGGCTTTTGGGGCAATCCGGCTAAATTTTAGCTAAGCTTTAGAAGTTCTGAATCTGAGCAAGCAATTTCCTCATCATTTATAAACATTGAGACCTTTGGTAGTTCTCGCCAACGCAGTAACGTCGCTGCTGCCACATCCATTCTGGCTGGATTACGATGAGAGAAAGAATTGGTTCAGCAAATTCTAAGGGAGGAGATGATGAAGGAGTCTGTAATTGATCAAGAAATGGTCGCCGAGGCAACCGCGAAGGGAAGAGCTGAAGGACTGCAACAGGGACTGCAACAAGAGGTTACTTTGATTTTATGTTTGCTCCGGCGCAGAATTGGGGAAATTGACACCAAACTTAGAAACCACAATTCGAGGATTGTCCATGACTCAACTGGAAAGTTTAGGGGAAGCTTTATTAGACTTTAACAATCGCGAGGATTTAGCTATCCCGGCAGGAAGCCCCGCGCTGTAATTCTTAATTCAGCGTCTGGATGAAAGCCGGGACAAAGCTTATGCGACCTAAGTATTATCATTTTGCCTACGTTGTGCTAAAACAATACCATGGTACTAACAATGAACTATACCTATCGCATTTATCCATCGGCGACTCAGCAAGAATTAATGCTGAGATTGCTAGAGACTTGTCGGCAACTTTATAACCGTTGTCTACGAGATTTAAAAGATTGGATGAACAGTCGTAAGTGTCTAGTTAATCGTTGTTCCATTGACCGGGAATATATTAGACCTCTTGCATGAATAGTCAGAAAATGAGAAAAGTAGGACAACAATGCGATCGCGAAAGAAAATATGACCTACGAACAAATCAAAAAATTAAGTGATAAGGAATTTAAGCGTTTTTGTGGAGTGCAGCCACAGCTATTTGAGGAGATGGCGAATGTGCTAAGACAAAAAGTACCCGAATCAAAGAACAGAGGCGCTCAACCGAAACTAAGGGTTGAAGAGCAGTTATTAATTGCTTTGGAGTATTGGCGGGAATATCGGACTTATTTTCATATTGCTCACTCATGGGGAGTTCACGAATCTACTGTATGTAGAACAGTCCACCGAGTAGAAGATGAGTTAATCAAATCAGGAAAGTTTAATCTACCAGGAAATATTGCTCTTGCTGATGCTGAAACAGAATGGTCTGCGGTAATTATCGATGTTGGTGAAAGTCCCATTGAACGTCCTAAAAAAAACAGCAACGTTACTACAGCGGGAAAAAAAAGAGACATACTTTAAAATCTCAGGTTGTAATTGAAACACAAAATCGCCAAATTATCTGTACAGCAAAAGGAACAGGTACTGAACATGATTTTCAATTATTTAAACGGAGCAAAGTCAAACCCTCAACATTAGTGGAAATCATGGCAGATCAAGGATACCAGGGAATCAAGAAGATTCATAATAATAGTTACACTCCAATTAAAAAGACGAAGAAAAAGCCATTAAGTTCGATAGCTAAAGAATACAATCGAGAATTAGCAAAACATAGAATTTACGTGGAACACGTTATTCGTTGTCTGAAGATTTTTCTGATGCTGCGAGAACCATATCGTAATCGTCGTCGGTTCGGATTACGTTTTAATTTGATTGCTGGTTTATATAATTGCGGACTGAATTTAGCGATCGCCTGATTCATGCAAGAGGTCTATTATGTCTCCAGATACCCCATTCCCTGGATATATGGAACAGAGGCGACAATTAACCCAATGGAAGAAAACTAACCCAGGACTTAAAGCAGTGCATTCTCAGGTCACTCAAGATGTAGTTAAAAGACTGCATAACTCTTGGGAAGCATTTAAGCACAGAGGTCATGGATTTCCACGGTTTAAAAAGTACGGTCGCTTTCAATATTTTTTATTCCCGCAATTTACCAAGCATCCAATTATAGGTAATCAAATCAAATTACCAATGATTGGATTGGTCAACATCAATCTACATCGAGAAATTCCTACAGGCTTTAAAGTTAAAGGGGTAAGGGTAGTTTCAAGATGTCGAGGGACAAAATGGTTTGTTGTGATTACCATCTCTGCTGATGTGTCAGTTCGATCCCCCCTAGCCCCCCTTAATAAGGGGGGTGTCTCCGACGGGGGGATCGGTCGTGCTATTGGTGTGGATGTAGGGTTAAATGATTTTCTAGCAACATCAGACGGATTAACAATTCCTAGACCTAAGTTTTTCGTAGACCTACAAAGCCAGATGAAATCGCTGCAACGTAGAGTATCTCGAAAACGGAAAGGATCTAAAAACTGGGAAAAGGCACAAGTTAAAGTGGCACGATTACACCATAAAATTGACAACACTCGCAAAGATTGGCAATTAAAAGTAGCTCATAGCCTTTGTGACCAAGCTGATTCTATCTTTGTCGAAGATATTGATTACCGAGTGATGCGCTCATGGTTTCTCGGAAAACATTCTCTAGCGGAAAGTTGGCGGTGTCGGCTTCCGTCCCGCCAAACTTTTCAAGACGATGCAAGCTTTGGTCAATTCACAGAGTTATTGAAATGGGTGTGTTGGAAGCGGAAAGTTGGCGGTGTCGGTTTCCGTCCCGCCAAACTTTTCAAGAAGCGCGGTAAGTTTTTTGCCACTGTAGACCATAGAGGCATATCAAAACAATGTCCAAACTGTGGTACACAATGGGACAATAATTTATCAATTCGCTGGCATAAATGTGAAGAATGCGGCTATGAAAATAATCGTGATGTAGCAGCAGCCGAAGTCATTTGTCATCGTGGAAACGAAAAGGTTGCATCTTCCCAAGCCGAAATGTACCTTCGGACAGAGGGGAATGGAAACAGCCTGATAAGTCGTTCTGCCAGGGAAGAAATTCTAGGTAGGTAAGTGGCGTGGGTCAGGAAATCTTCATTGTGAGGTTAAGAAGCTCGCACCGTAATCTTTGATTCAGTGTCGGGAGTATGTCACTCCATTGGTTAGACAATCATCAGCCCTAAAAGGGGGCTTGTTGCCCCCTCAACTCGACCAAGATTTAGGTGGTATATTCAGCGTTAATTTTGACGTAATCATAGCTGAGGTCACATCCCCACGCTTTTCCTGTGCCGGGTCCACCCCCAATTTTGACGGAAATTAATACCGTATCTTCTTTTAAATATTCTCCAAGAGTGGCTTGTTTGAGGTAAGCACTGGCAGAGGCTTGATCAAAGGCTTGGGGTTGACCCGCTTCTAACATCAGAAACTCACCCAATTTAATCTGTAAATTCTCTTGCTCAAACCGAACTCCCGCTCGTCCAGCCGCCGCCGCAATTCGTCCCCAGTTGGGATCATGTCCAAAAATAGCCGATTTGACTAAAGATGATCCCACAATGGTTTTCGCCACTTGATTGGCTGCGGCTTCATTAGCTGCCCCTGTAACTTGAACTTCAATTAAACAGGTTGCCCCTTCTCCATCTCGGGCGATCGCTTTGGCTAAATGTTCACACACGGCTGTCAGCATTGCTTCTAGTTTATCAGCTTCTGGGCCGGATGCGGTAATGGCAGGGGTACGAGACTGACCATTGGCTAGGGCAATTAAGCTATCGTTAGTACTGGTATCTCCATCGACGGTAATTTGGTTAAAACTGCGGTTTGCTGCACGAGTTAGCATCTCTTGCCATAAAGGAGGAGACACTGCCGCATCACAGGTAACAAAAGCCAGCATGGTTGCCATATTGGGATGAATCATTCCCGATCCCTTGGCAATGCCCCCCACCCGGACTGGGCGATCGCCAAAGTGAGTTTCTAGAGCAATAGATTTGGGAACTAAATCTGTGGTGATAATGGCTTTTGCTGCTGCTTCACCGCCGTTTTCAGAAGCCTGAGCAACTAACTCAGGAATTGCGGCTTTGAGGGCATCCATTTTAATGCGTTTGCCGATTACCCCTGTAGAAGCCAGTAAAATCATCTCTGGATCGATATTTAAGGCTTTACCTAAGGCTTCTGCACTCTCTAATGCATCGGCCCATCCCTGTTCTCCTGTGGCAGCGTTGGCTTGTCCTGCGTTACATAAAATCGCCTTGATACTGGGTTTGGCTTGCAGACGTTGACGACAATAATCGACACAAGCGGCTCGTACTTGAGAGGTGGTAAAGACTCCTGCCGCGATCGCTTCCACATCCGACAAAATCAGGGCTAAATCCGGTGTACCTGATGGTTTTAATCCCGCTTTGATTCCAGATGCACGATAGCCTCTGGGGGCTGTAATTCCCCCACTAATCACCTGCCAATCCGACATAATTTTCCCTTCTATAGCGTTAGTTTCTCGCAGAAGTTTTTTGAATCTTCTTGCGTTCAATTGCAGATTATAACGGAAGTCACTGCCATCTCACGACGCCCGTTGACTTGTTTAACTCAAACGCTATGATGAGAGCGAGTTTACTCATGAATATTAATCGATCTCAAACTCACTTTGAGAGATCTTGTAGATTTGATAAACAATAGATTACAAAGCGGATAAAAAAAGATCTCTCGGAAAACTGGGCTTTAATCCAGGAATTGCCAAACTCAAAGTTGAGGGAATGATCACCAACTAAAATTTATAGTGCTACATACATATATCCCCTTCACTCTCCGCCTTGTAACTTAAGTCGATGGGGAAGATTGTTGTGCCTGAGATAGACTATTGAGATGATTTCGTAACCGCAATAATGTCAGGGTTTGACCTAAATTCAAAGGCAGTAAAGACACCCCTTCAATGCGAGACTGTATCCAACCCTCGCCCCAATACCATTCATGAAACCCATCAATGCCTTGACTTAGTAATAATCGTAAACAGTTGGGTTCAGCCCGATCAACGTAATGGTCAATGATAATCGGCCCTAATGTACTTTTAAACGTCATTCCCGTCTGAAATTGTTCTGGAAGTCCAGGGGAAAATTGCTGCGGCCATAGCCATTTTTGCATTTGACTGGGATACAATAAGCTTTCCCGAATATGGTTTTCTGAAGCCTCTACTTCAATGCGTAAGCTGCTTTGTTGAAATGTACCAAACATTGTAATTTTGAGTGATAAAGTGAGGATTGAAGAACAACAAATTAGCCCGGTTTAGGCTTCGATGTGTTTGATCTCTATTGAATAGTATAGAACCCATTTGAGATCTTTGTAGGAGGGCATAATCAGTCAAAAATACATCCCTCTTGTCTCTAGTACCATCATTTTTATTTAACAGTTAGGAGTTAGCCTATTGAAAATCCGTATATTTGTCAAATTCTGGTGACATTGTAACGAAATATGATGGGGAGTGATAGCACGAGTTTGCAGGGGTTGACAGCTTCTCTTCAGAGTTGGTATGATCAGATCATTATGGTATGATTTGGCTGAGTTATACTTAAAAATAACTAAAACGACTAAGCCTATCCTTTGGAAGCCTTTGTTTTTCGTCATGATAGAGAAATTCACCTAACGTTCTAGCCGCTATCAGTTTCAGTTAAAGTCACTTCAAAGCCATAGAGAAAGAACAGACATTTAAAGCAAGGTCAAGGGCAGGGGTTGACAAAATTCAAAAAATATGCATGAATACCTGAGGTCAACCCAAGTCATAGGAAAATAGGAGAGAAAATGCCCCTTTTCCTTTTTTTAAGGAGAAGAATTTAAATTGCGCTGGGGGCTGCCGTAGACTCTGCTAATTCTACTAACCGTTCTTGCTGATCTTTAACAATACAGGCTTGGATCACGTCTTCAATATCTCCTTCTAAAATTGGGTTTAAGGAAAAATTATGACCTAAACGGTGATCGGTAGCGCGGTTATCCTTGTAATTGTAAGTACGAATTTTCTCAGAACGTGATCCCGTTCCCACTTGACTCCGCCGCATGGAAGTCACTGCTTCTTGTTGTTCCCGCAGCTTCATTTCATACAGTTTAGCCCGCAAAATTTGCATTGCCCGTTCCCGGTTTTGCAATTGGCTGCGTTCTTCCGTACAGAAAATCCGAATTCCCGTAGGTTTATGAAACAAGTCAACCGCTGTTTCTACCTTGTTGACGTTTTGTCCACCCGCCCCGCCAGACCGAGCTGTACTCATTTCAATATCTTTGGAATCAATTTCGACTTCTACATCATCCACTTCTGGCATAATCGCGACGGTTGCAGTAGACGTATGAACCCGTCCCCCTGCTTCGGTTACCGGAACCCGTTGCACCCGGTGAACCCCCGCTTCAAACTTCAGCTTACTATAAACTTGATCCCCTTGAATTTCTAAAATCGCTTCCTTGAAGCCCCCCATATCTGCCAGGGACTCACTCAACATTTTCACTCGCCAATTCTGACTTTCTGCATAACGGGAATACATTCGCACTAAGTCACCCGCCCAAATACTGGCTTCATCTCCCCCTGTTCCGGCGCGAACTTCTAACATAATATTCTTATCATCATTGGGATCTCGGGGTAACAATAAAATTTTCAGGCGGGTTTCTAATTTTGCTATTTGTGTTTCCAACTCCTCCACTTCCAGAGCTGCCATTTCTTTCAGTTCTGGATCATTTCCCGCTTCCCGTAAAATTTGTTTCGCCCCTGTTAATTCTTCTTGGGCGGTTTGCCATTGTTGATAAGTATTAACCGTTTCTTCCAGAGAAGATCTAACTTTTGCGATCTTTTGATATTCGTTCGGATCTTTAGCTGTATCTGGATCGGCTAAACGTAGGGTTAATTCATTAAAGGTTTGTTCAACAGATTTAAGTTTTTCGAGTAAATAGGTTTCAGCCATGACGGTGTTGTCCTTTGTCAGTTGTTAATTGTCATTAAAATTGAAATATGGAGGAAAATTATCCGGTTAGTTGCTGTTGAAGAGAATAAACATTTATAGCATTGTAGGCAAGGCAGTAAGCATTCAGGAGGTGGGGAAATGAGGAGAAAAGTTAACTGTCAAAACTCACAATTTCTCTCCCTCATCCCTCCAACAACAAATCACTCGGAACAAATGACAAATAACAAATTCGCTATTTCTCGGACTGTTGATCCTGGCTTTTGTCCATCATGCCATATTTCCGGAGGAAGCGTTCTACACGACCTTCGGTATCAATAATTTTTTGAGTTCCGGTATAAAAGGGATGATTTCCCGACCACACATCCACGTGGATACTCGGTTGAGTTGAACCCACTTTCATGACGACTTCGCCGTTACAATAAACTTCGGCTTCTGGATACCATTCGGGATGAATATCAGGCTTAGGCATAACTTTCACTAACTCCAATGAATCAACTTTAGTTTTATTTTATAGCGCTGCGCGAGGGAACAGCGGTGCGACTAGGCATTATTTTTAATCACCTAAGGAACGCACACCAAGACAGGGAACAGGTCATGAAAAACATTGTCACAAAAAGGTTGGATAAATTCTTTGTCCTCTGAATTTGTCAACATCTTAGTGCACAGTGCTATCACAATGAGAAGGCATTGCCAGGGAAGTTCATCAACAGTTGACAACCTCCCCATCATTGCAAAAGCTTAACGTTTTGAGAACTGAGGGGCTTTCCGGGCTTTCCTTAAACCGTATTTTTTCCGTTCTTTGGCGCGAGGATCACGGGTAAGATAACCCTCAATTTTCAGCGGGGGCCGGTTATCTGGACTCAATTCACAGAGTGCCCGTGCCACCCCTAAACGAATCGCCTCAGCTTGTCCGGTTACGCCACCGCCTTTAACGTTAACGAGAATATCATAATCATTTTCTAAGCCTAAAATTTCTAGGGGCGCTTTTGTGGTGGCTAGATAACTCTGGTTAAATTGCAGGTAAGATTCCCCCTCTCTACCGTTAATGACGACTTTGCCTTCACCGGGAATGAGACGAACGCGGGCGATCGCAGATTTCCGACGACCTGTACCCCAATAAACCGCTTGACCACTATCAGTTGCTTGCATGATTAGTTATCTCCTGTTGTATTTGTATCAATTGTAAGAATTTCCGGTTGTTGAGCGGCATGGGGATGATCGGAGCCTGCATAAACTTTTAACTTTCTAAACAGTTGTCGGCCAAGGACATTTTTCGGTAACATCCCTTTAACGGCTTGCTCAATAATCCGTTCTGGAACCCGATCTTGCAATTGATCAAAGGTTTCTGTTTTCATCCCTCCTGGTCTTCCGGAATGGCGGCGATACAGCTTTTGACTGCGTTTTCTTCCCGTCACATCTACTTTGTCAGCATTCAGTACAATGACAAAGTCTCCAGTATCCATGTGAGGGGTATAAGTGGGTTTATTTTTGCCTCTGAGAATACGAGCAATTTCAGTGGCTAAACGACCCAGTCGTTGATTAGCTGCATCCACAACATACCACTTTTGTTCCAGGGTATCAGGTGTGGGTAAATAGGTTTTGGTCATCATAATCAATTAATCCTGAATCTAGTTTGGATAAGAATGGGCATGACCCATGGCAAAATGGGGAAACGTATCAAACCATAAGGAAGGGGGAAAGGGAAACTCGGGATAACCGACCCGTAGTAAGCATAATCCCTTGGCTGGGGCTGAATATTTCACCACGTCTCGCTGTTGGTTGACCCAGATCTCCTTAAAGCTCTCTAGCGATCGCTCTCCGTTGCCCACCTGTACCAGCAGTCCCACTAACAACCGCATCATCCCGTACAGAAAACCACTGGCTTGCACCTCAATCTGGATCAGTGACCCTTGTCGTTGACACTGCACTTCTTGAACCTCAACCCAAGCATGGGGGCGAGAAGAACCAGCCCGTTGAAAGGCGGCAAGATGGTGATATCCCAGCAATGGATCTAAAGCTCCCTGCATTAAGGCTTCATCTAGGGGATGATGGTAATAATGCCAGCTATAGGGGGCAATAAACAGGTTTGGGCAGGGGTCAGTATACAGGGTATAACGATAACGCCGCCACAGGGCAGAAAAGCGGGCATGCCAGTCATGGGGGACAGAGGCTGAGCCTCGAATTAAGACATCATCCGCCAGTCGGCTATTGAGGATCGACTTCCACCGATAGTCTGGAATGTGACTGGGGGCTTCAAAATGGGCAACTTGAGCAGCCGCATGAACCCCAGCATCGGTTCGTCCGGCACTATGGACGGTGACAGGATGATTCAGAAAAGAAGCGATCGCGGTTTCTAAGTCTTCCTGTACTGTACGTCCATTGGGCTGACGTTGCCAACCGTGGAAGTGCGTCCCTTGATATTGGATCACCAGGGCAATGCGTTGGGAAAGGTTCTGACGACCCAGTTCCATCTGATCACTGGGTTTGAGCGGGTGAGCCATGGGGCAGATCAAGGACGGAAGGGTTCATCTGCGATGCAATTAAACCAGTTCAATGATTGCCATTTCCGAGTTATCTCCCCGACGGCGGATAGTGCGGATAATGCGAGTATAACCGCCATTGCGAGAGCCATAGCGGTCTTTTGCTCCTTCAAATAAGGCATGAACCAGTTGTTTATCATAGATATATCCCATCGCTGCCCGACGGGCACTCAAAGAGCCGTCTTTGGCAAGGGTAATCATTTTTTCGGCTTGGGATTGTACAGCCTTGGCTCGAACTTTAGTGGTCGTAATTCGACCATGACGAATTAGCTCTGTGGTTAGCGATCGCAACAGAGCTTTTCGTTGGTCAGCGGGTTTTCCCAGTTGAGGGACTCGACAACGGTGACGCATAATCAGTCTTAGTAGATAATTTAAGTGATGTTCTCCACATTTGGCTCAGCGATTGGTGGGAAATGACTCAAGCTGAGCATTGAGTCTCCCTGGAGTTTTGACACAAAACGCCTTGCAGTCTTGAGCCAGTTGACTTCCCCAGGTAGTTTTGAGCACCCAGCATTCCTGGTTCTAATCATCGACAGACCTTCCCTAGGTTTTCGCCGCCCGTTCTTGGGGCAAGGTAATTCCTAGGCGTTTTTGCAGGGCTTCGATCACTTCTTCGGCTGATTTCTGACCAAAGTTTTTAATCTCCAGTAAGTCTTCTTGGGTATAATCTCGTAAGTCAGCAACGGAGTTGATTTGTGCTCGCTTAAGACAGTTGTAGGCTCGAACAGACAGATGCAGTTCCTCGATGGGAATTTGACTGGTAGGATCAACATCATCGGCTTGATCGCTCTTCATGGTTTCTGGCGTGATATCTTGCAACGGTGCAAAGAGATCAACTAACAGAGTTGCCGCCTGACTCAAAGCGTCTTGGGGCGTAACACTGCCGTTAGTCCAAATTTCTATGATCAGTCGATCTTGTTCGAGGGAACCCCCAATTCGAGCATCTTCAACAGTGTAGTTGACTTTTCGCACCGGCATAAACACCGCATCAATTTGCAGGAAGTCCAAAGCCGTGGCTTCATCTCGATTTCGGTCTACGGTGCGATACCCAATCCCCTGTTCAATTTGAACCTCCATTTCTAGAGTTGCTCCAGGGGATAGAGTTGCGATATATTGACTCTTATCTACAATTTCCGCTTCGGATGGGACATCAAAATCTCCGGCTGTTACGGTAGCAGGGCCTTGAACTAATAAACGCCCAATTTGCTTTTGAGGCGAGTAACTTTTCAAGACCACATCTTTCAAATTCAGCAAAATTTCTAAAACATCTTCTCGAACTCCTTCAATTGTGGCAAATTCGTGGTTAACACCAGCAATCCGAACGGCGGTGATGGCTGCTCCTTCTAAATTAGAGAGTAAAACTCGTCTGAGGGCATTTCCAACAGTTGTTCCCTGACCCCGACCTAATGGTTCTAGAACAAATTTACCATACTGACTTTTGCTGGCATCTGTACTGGACTCAATACACTCAATTTTAAACTGCGCCACCAATCTGACCTCCCTTCTCCTTTCAACCCCAAAGTGTAATCCTTTATCTAAGATGAACACCGAAAAATGTCAACGCCTTCATTTTTAGTTTCCATCAATATTTCTGTTCTGATATATTGGGTGAGTGATGTTTACACTCGGCGGCGCTTGGGGGGACGACAACCGTTATGAGGAATGGGTGTAATATCTCGAATGAGAGTAATTTCTAACCCGGCTCCCTGAAGTGCCCGAATGGCGGTTTCTCGACCCGCTCCTGGACCGCTCACCATGACTTCAATTTGCCGCATGCCTTGGTCACTTGCCCGACGACCTGCTGCTTCAGCTGCTGTCTGGGCGGCAAAGGGGGTGCCTTTCTTCGCCCCTTTAAAACCGGTTGCACCGGCTGAAGACCAAGAGATCACTTCCCCATTGGGATCGGTAATCGTCACAATTGTGTTGTTAAAGGTAGACTGAATATAGGCTACCCCGTTGGGAACATTGCGTTTTGGCTTTTTTGCTCCTGATTTTTTGGTTTGTCGCGCCATAATTTTGTTGACTTGGATAAATTAATCGTGCAGTTGAATCTGATATGAGATTGAAACCCTTCATCAAATGATGAAATCGAGAGTTTAGAGGGCTTACTTCTTGGCGGCTGCTTTCTTCTTGCCAGCCACTGTTCGACGCACACCCCGTCGAGTTCGAGCATTGGTTCGGGTTCGTTGTCCTCTAACAGGCAAACCCATGCGATGACGACGACCGCGATAGGTACCAATATCCATCAGACGCTTGATATTCATGGCTTCCCAGCGTCTGAGATCTCCTTCGACTTGATAATCTTGAATGGCTGCCCGCAGAGCAGCGACATCTGAATCAGTTAAGTCTTTTACCCGAATATCGGGATTAACCCCCGCTTTCTCTAAGATTTCTTGGGAGCGAGTCAGTCCAACGCCATAAATATAGGTCAGACCAATCTCGACCCGTTTGTTTCGGGGAAGATCGATTCCGGCGATCCGTGCCATGCCTTTTTGTTCTCCCTAAATGTTCACGACTGAACTCATGACAGAGTTACAAGCTACAGTTCTATCCACTGTAGAAAAATTTAACGATTTTTTAGACAGCCTCACGCTGCCAGAAACCATTTGATTCTTATGATTGACTACTCTTTCTTAGAGCCATGAATCACAAGATTTGCTGCTTGAGTCGATACTGGAGCGAATGGCTGAGACAGTCCACAGAAGCGTACTATGACTCCTTCGCCCACTTCACCCCAATTCTGCCTAGACCGAGTTGGGTCTTAACCTTGACGCTGTTTATGCTTGGGGTTATCGCAAATGACCATCACGCGACCTCGTCGGCGGATGACTCGACACTTTTCACAAATTTTCCGCACTGATGCTCGTACTTTCATGCGATGATATAAGACAACACTACAACAAATTTATTATTATATCATTGTCTGGGCTATTTTATCTGACTCAAACCTCTTCAGGTTAAAGCAGAGAAGATTCCCATCATTGAATTATTTTTTCTTGAGCCGATAAGTAATTCTGCCTTTGGTTAAGTCATAAGGCGTTAATTCCACTTTGACCCGATCACCCGGTAAAATCTTGATGTAGTTTCGACGAATCTTGCCCGAGATATGGGCAAGAACATTAAATCCATTATCGAGATCCACCCGAAACATCGCATTCGGAAGAGACTCAGTGACGGTTCCTTCCATTTCAATTAGATCTTGTTTAGACAAGCTGTTGTTTCCTCAATTCAACAAGGGTTTACTCTGATATTTTTTACCCCATTGAGTTTAGGGATCAAACACCATGAGACGATAGAAATTCTGGAGAATTTCTTAACATATTTTATCAAAATTTTGCACCTAGTGGCTTGACTTTTGTCACAAGATTCGCCAACAGCTTAAAATCTATATTTAGATGGATAGATCATTGAATCAGAAGAACCAGCCTCTAAACGTCGACAGCCTGTTTAAGCTGAACAGTGACTTCATCCATTGATAAACTGCCATTGACATAACTGAGTTGGTCACGATTGTGATAAAACTCAATTAAAGGGGCAGTCTGTTCTCGATAGACCTGCAAGCGATGACGAATGGTTTCTTCTGTATCATCTTTACGACCCCGCGCTAGTAAGCGCTCAACCACCACATCATCAGGCGCATCTAAATTGATCACCTGCAGATCAGTGCATTGGGAACCTTGAGAAGAACCATTAACAGTCGATGACAACAGTTGTTCGACAAACAGCGCTTGGGCGACATTGCGAGGAAACCCATCCAGAATCCAACCTCGGTGTGCATCAGCTTGTTCTAAGCGGTGCTTCACCATATCTAAAATCAGTTCATCCGGTACTAAATCCCCTTGATCCATGTATGTTTTTGCCTGCTGTCCCAGGGGAGTTTGCTCCGCCACATGATGCCTTAAAATCTCCCCAGTAGAAATATGGGGAATCTGCAACATTTCTGCAACTCGTGCAGCTTGAGTCCCTTTCCCTGCGCCAGGAGGACCTAGAAAAATCATTCGCATAGGACTATTTCACCATTCCTTCGTATCTTTGAGAGATCACGTAGGTTTGTACTTGTTTTGCCGTTTCAATAGCAACCCCCACTAAAATTAACAGAGACGTTGCCCCCAACCCTCGAAATGTAGGCACTCGCGTGGCACTTTCAACGACGGTGGGAATAATGGCGACTAAACCGAGAAAGATTGCCCCTAAAAAGGTTAACCGGTTCAGCACTCGCTCAATATATTCACTGGTGGCGCGTCCTGGGCGAATTCCCGGAATACTGGCTCCCATCTTTTTCAAGTTTTGGGACATATCCACTGGATTCATAATCAGGGATGCATAGAAATAGCTGAAAAACAGAATCAACACCAAATAAAACAGAGCATACAGCCAAGGAGTTGGTCCGTTTGGACTCAAGTAAGTTGAGATCCGCAGTAATGCTGGATTATTAGTAAATTGAGATAAGGAAGCAGGTAAAATTAATACAGCCGAGGCAAAAATGATCGGCATCACCCCCCCCTGATTCAGCCGTAGAGGTAAATAGCTGGTTTTTTCTCGATACAGTTTGCGGCCAACTTGACGACGAGCGGAGATAATGGGAATCCGGCGGGTGCCTTCTTGAACAAATACAATCCCGACAATCATTGCGAGGAAAATCAGCAATAAGATAATCACCCGGCCGACAATGGCGCGATCGCCACTTTGAGCCAGTTCAATTGTATTTCCCAAGGAGCGAGGTAATACCGCCACAATGTTGACAAAAATCAGCAAAGATGCGCCGTTACCAATGCCCCGTTCTGTAATTAACTCCGAGACCCACATGACAAACATCGAGCCAGCGGCTAAAGCCAGAATCACTTCTAGAGTGAAGAAAACTCCCGGATTTTTGGCAAACGGACTCACCCAAATGGCAATCCCTACACTTTGCAATAATGACCAACCCAGGGCAACATAACGGGTGATTTGGGAAATTTTGCGTCGTCCGGCTTCCCCCTCGTTTTTCTGCAAATCTTCAAGACTGGGCAGGGCTGCCGTCATCAGTTGCATAATAATGGAGGCATTAATAAAGGGTAAAATCCCTAACGCAAAAATTCCGAGGGCAGACAGTCCACCCCCAGCAAACAAATCCAATAGACCAATGACCGGACTATTTTGAACATTTTCGGCAAACGCCACCCGATCAATACCGGGAATGGGTAAGAAAACCCCTAAACGCACCAACACCAACAAACCAATGGTGACGAGGATGCGACCCCGTAAACCAGCAGCTTGAGCCATCTGCATGAACGTTTCTTGAGCCGTTGGTGCTTTATCGCGACTAACAACCATGAAAGACTCCCTCGTTTAAACTGTATTGGGCTGAGCGCCATCAGTTTTCCTGAGTGGGTTCAGCGTCTGTATTTGGGCTGCTAGCATCCACCACTTCACAACCACCACCGGCTGCTTCGATTTTGGCTTTAGCAGTTTGGGTAAACCCAGCCGCTTGTACCTGTAGCGGCACGTTGAGTTCACCATCTCCTAAAACTTTCAGCGGCCCTTTACTACTATTGAGAATGCCCGCTTCGATCAAAGAGGATAAGGTTACTATTGTGTTGGGGCTGAGGGAAGCTAGCTGCCCTACATTAATGGTAGTGTAACGTTTACGATTGACGAGGGGGAAGCCCTTTAATTTTGGCAACCGACGATAAAGGGGATTTTGCCCTCCTTCAAATCCAGGGCGAGTGCTCCCGCCGGAGCGAGATTTTTGTCCCCGCATTCCTTTTCCGCAACTGGCTCCTTGTCCGGCAGAAATTCCCCGACCTAAACGGCGTTTGCGGCGGCGAGAACCGTCTTTTGGAACAGCATCTTGTAATCTCATAACGAATCCCTAATACACTAAACGGAGTCAGATTAACTAAACAGTTGATCAACGGGAATCCCCCGTTCTTTGGACACCTCGGAGAAGGTGCGAAGACTCGACAGGGCATCGACTGTAGCACGGGCGTTGTTGAGGGGGTTACTAGACCCCAGTTGTTTGGCTAAAATATTCTGAACCCCTGCCAGTTCTAATACGGTGCGGACAGCTCCCCCGGCAATTACACCAGTACCAGGAGAAGCAGGACGTACCATGACGTTAGCGCCGCCTCCGGCTCCATTGACGGGATGGGGGATGGAGTTGGATTTTGTTAAAGGGACGCTAATCACATTTTTGCGACCATCAGCCACCCCTTTTTTCACGGCACCAATCACATCAGCGGCTTTACCGACACCCACACCCACTTGGCCTCGTTCATTGCCAACAATCACAATGGCACGGAAGCTAAGCTTTTTACCCCCTTTGACCACTTTGGTCACCCGGCGGATTTGCACGACCCGTTCTTGCCATTCCGTTTCTTTTTCTTTGGTACGATTGCCTTTTTTACGGCGTTGTTGTTGCTGTTGTTCTGCCATCTTATTGAAATATCAAGAGTGAATTCAGAAAACGACTGACAGCAGAATGGTAGGAAATTCCAGTTGATAGAGAACTTTCGGTTCTGCTGTGTAAGTAAAAACGTTTAACTTAGAAATCTAATCCGGCTTCTCGGGCGGCATCGGCGAGAGCCTTTATCCGACCATGATACAGATATCCGCCTCGGTCAAACACAACCTTTTCTACCCCCTGCGCCAGGGCGCGTTTGGCAATCAGTTGTCCGACTTTAATGGAGGCATCACAGTTGCCACCGGATTCTAATTGTTCGCGAAGCTCAGGGTCTAAGGTAGAAGCCGCTGCTAACGTATGTTGTTTCGTATCATCAATCACTTGCACATAGATGTGCTTATGGGAGCGAAACACACAGAGCCGGGGGCGTTCAGTCGTTCCTTCCGCTTTACGACGCACACGCCGATGCCGCCGCAAACGGGATTCTTTCCGGGTTGTTTTCATGGTTTATTTCTTCCCTGATTTACCAGCTTTTCGTCGAATTTGTTCTCCGGCATAACGAATTCCCTTGCCTTTATAGGGTTCAGGGGGACGCACTGCGCGGATAGTGGCAGCAGTATTGCCCACCACTTCTTTATTAATGCCACTGACAATGACGTTGGTGTTATTTTCCACTGCCAAGGTAATGCCTTCTGGAGGCTTAATTTCAACGGGTTTACTATATCCCACGTTTAAAATGAGATTGCGGCCTTGGACTTGTGCCCGATATCCAACCCCTTGAATTTCTAAGCGCCGCTCAAACCCTTGGGATACCCCTTGTACCATGTTGGCTACTAAGGTACGGCAGAGACCATGGCGCTCCCGTGCGCGTCGGCTTTCGTCTTTCCGTTGGATTGTAACAGTGTTCTCTTCTTGAGCAATCACCGCTTCGGGGGGGAGTTCCCGTGAGAGTTCTCCCTTGGGGCCTTTAACGGTTACGGTTTGACCATCGATGGTGACAGTGACTTTGGCTGGAATCGGAATTGGGCGTTTACCAATTCTAGACATGATGTTTTTTGATGTTGTTAAGGGTCAATAAAAGTAGTTGAACCGGCTACCAGATGTAGCAAAGAACTTCGCCACCAATCCCTTGACGACGGGCTTCGCGGTCAGTCATCACGCCGCGAGAGGTGGAAATAATTGCAATGCCAATTCCACCGAGAACCCGAGGCAGTTCTTTCCGGTTTTTATAGACTCGTAACCCCGGACGGCTCACCCGTTTTAGGGTTTTAATTGTGGGTTTACGGGTTTTGGGATTGTACTTTAACGACAGTACCAGTTTCTGGCCAATGCCTTCACCGGTTTCTTCGATGTTGTCAATAAAGCCTTCGTCTTTGAGGACGCGGGCAATACTGCGGGTTATGCGGGTAGCCGGAATATCTGTCGTTTGATGCCGCGCCATGCAAGAGTTGCGGATGCGCGTCAGCATATCTGCAATGGTGTCGTTTGTTGCCATAGTTGCCTAAATATTGATAGTGCCTTAGTTCTCCCGGAAGGGCATTCCCATTTCTTTGAGTAAGGCGCGTCCTTCTTCATCGGTCTGGGCTGAAGTGATAATGGAAATATCTAAACCCCGAATTTGATCGATACTGTCGTAATCAATTTCAGGAAAAATCAACTGTTCACGAACCCCTAAACAATAGTTACCTCGACCATCAAAGCTTTTGGGACTGATGCCGCGAAAGTCTCGAATCCGAGGAAGTGCCAGATGAATCAATCGATTAATAAAGGCGTACATCCGTTCAGAACGCAGGGTAACCATCACCCCCACCGGCATTCCTTTGCGGATTTTAAAGCCTGCAATTGCCTTTTTGGCACGGGTGACCACAGGCTTTTGACCCGTAATTATAGTCATTTCCTGAATGGAAGATTCTAACGCTTTCGCATTTTGGGACGCTTCTCCCAAACCTCGGTTGAGGGTAACTTTCATCAGTTTGGGAACTTGATGGATATTTTCGTACTTAAACTGTTCCATGAGCTTTGGAACAATTTCTTCTTCGTACCGTGTTTTCAGTGGAGATACCATAGCTGTTTGTGGGTCTTAAATCATCCCTGGGCTGGGTCAGGGAACGTTAACAACATGAGCGGGGTTGAAACTCAACAGGGAGAACCATTCAACCCTATTGAATTAGTCGATAATTTCCCCGGTTTTTTTTAGCATCCGCACTTTGCGACCGTCTTCAGTAAAGGTATAAGACACCCGACTGGCAACTTTTTCCTTCTCTGAATACAGCATGACATTAGAACTATGAATCGGTGCTTCAAACGTAATAATGCGTCCCGATTCACCTTCTTGTTGCGGCTTCACGTGTTTAGTCCGGACATTCACATCCCGAACCACCACTTTGCTGAGTCGGGGGAGGGTTTTAATAATTTCCCCCACTTTCCCCTTATCTCGGCCGGTAATCACCTGAACGGTGTCCCCTGTTTTGACGTGCATTTTGACGCGCTGTGGGGGAGTTTTGCTTTTACGTTTCACCATCAGAGTACCTCCGGTGCCAAAGAAACAATTTTCATGTAGCTTTTATCTCGTAGTTCCCTTGCCACAGGGCCAAAAACACGAGTTCCTCGGGGGTTGCCATCGGCGTTGATAATGACGGCGGCGTTATCATCAAACCGGATACTCATGCCACTGTCCCGGCGTAGGCTATGACGAGTGCGAACAATCACGGCTCGAACCACGTCGGATTTTTTAACAGCCATATTGGGAATGGCATCTTTAACCACGGCGATAATTTCATCACCAATCCCGCCGTAGCGACGGTTGCCGCCTCCTAATACCCGGATGCACATCAGTTTTCGTGCTCCGCTGTTATCGGCGACATTTAGTAAGGTTTCCTGTTGAATCATGGTGGGTGGATGGTTTAAATAAGTGGGAAATTTTTGATTAAAATTTCGCACTGGGTTTACACAAATCGTTTATTGTTAAGCCTAAACGGTGCGAGTGCTGATAATTTCCACAACATTCCAGCACTTGGTTTTGCTCAGGGGACGAGTTTCTTGAATCCGGACTCGATCCCCTTCTTGACATTTGTTTTCCTCATCATGCGCCTTATAATGCTTGGTTTTGACGACAATTTTGCCGTATTTGGGATGAGGAGAACGGTTTTCGATGGCAACAACCACCGTTTTATCCATTTTGTTACTAATGACGAGTCCAACTCGTTCTTTAATTGCCATGGTTTTTATGGGTTCAAACTGACTCAATAGATGGAATCCAATTGCTGAAGCTTGAGTATATTTCCAGCAATTCTTGATGCTGTTTACTCCGTTTCCGCCGTTTCAGCTTGCCGCTGGCGTTCCCCTTCAACCGTTAGCAATTGGGCTAACCAATGACGAGTATGTTTAAACTCGTGGGTCTTTTCTAAACGACCAGTGGCTTTGAGTAAACGCAGGTTTGCCAATTTCTTCTTGGTTTCTAGAATTTCTTGAGACAAGTTTTCATCACTTAAATCTCTTGCCTCGGCAATTTTTGGCAGTGCCATAGTTTTCTTATCCTTTATTCTTCTGCCGATGGTTGTGAACGGGTAATAAACTTGGTTTTAATCGGAAGTTTAGAGTCGGCTAAACGCATAGCTTCCCGGGCTACTGCTTCCGGAACCCCCGTTAACTCAAACATAATTCGGCCGGGTTTAACCACCGCCACCCAAAATTCTGGGTTTCCTTTCCCGGAACCCATCCGGGTTTCTGCCGCCCGCATGGTGACGGGTTTATCGGGGAAAATCCGAATCCAGATTTTACCGCCCCGTCGAATATAACGGGTCATGGCGCGTCGAGCCGCCTCAATTTGGCGAGAGGTAATCCAGCAGGGTTCTAAGGCTTGCAAAGCATAGTCTCCAAAGTTGAGGGTATTGCCTCGAGTCGCCAGGCCCCGCATCCGTCCGCGCTGCTGTTTACGGAATTTTGTTCTTCTCGGACTTAACATGACTGATTGATGATTAGGGATGAATAAGCAAGGGTTAATTAATTACCCTTCGTTAGAACGATCATCGTATTTCTGACGACGGGGTTGACGACTGCGGCGGGGTTGGTTGGCTTTAGCCGGAGCGGTTTCTTCCTGTCCAGGAATAATTTCTCCTTTAAAGATCCAAACTTTAATCCCCAAAATTCCGTAAATCGTCAATGCCGTGCAGTAGGCATAATCAATATCGGCTCGTAGGGTGTGCAAGGGCACTCGACCTTCCCTCGTCCACTCAGTTCGGGCAATTTCTGCCCCATTTAACCGACCACTGACTTGAATTTTTATCCCTTCAATGCCTGCTTTCTGAGCGCGAGTAATGGCTTGACGCACCACCCGCCGGAAAGATACCCGTTTTTCCAGTTGTTGGGCAATGTATTCAGCGATCAATGTGGCATCAGCGTCCACGCGGGCAACTTCCACCACGTTAATACGGATTTGTCGTTGATTCCCCAGTTCTTTTTGTAGACCGACTCTCAGGGCTTCAATCCCGCTACCACCCCGACCTACTACAACCCCTGGACGGGCTGTAAACACTTCTAGGTCAATTTGGTCGGCTTTGCGTTCAATTCGCACCTCAGAGATGCCAGCATTACTTAAGTTTTTGCGAACATATTCGCGGATTTGATAGTCTTCCTGGAGCAATTCCGGATACTGTCTCGCATCGGCAAACCAGCGAGACTTGTGTTCCTGAGTAATTCCCAGGCGAAAACCAACTGGATGTATTTTTTGTCCCATAACAGTTTGAGGATAATATCTGTTAACTGTTCACTTTTGATACCTGTATCATTACGGTGGACTCAATTACAACGAATGAATCGATTACTCACTCACAGGTGCAACTGCAACTGTAATGTGACAGGTGGGTTTACGAATTTGATAGGCACGCCCCTGTGCTCGGGGTCGATACCGTCGCAAACTGGGGCCTTGATCGGCGTAAGCTTCGGAAACAATGAGGCTAGCCGGATCGAGACCTTGATTATGTTCAGCATTGGCAACCGCTGAACGCAAGACCTTGAGTACAGGCTGACAAGCCCGATAAGGCATAAACTCAAGGATGATCAGCGCCTCCCGATAGGAACGGCCCCGAATTTGATCCAGGACTCGTCGGACTTTATGGGGAGACATCCGAATATAGCGGGCGATCGCTTGAACTTGTTCTGTGTTATCTACTGCCATGATCTTCTACCGACGTGCTTTTTTATCACTCTTGGCGTGACCTCTAAAGGTTCGCGTCGGGGCAAATTCCCCTAATTTGTGACCCACCATCTGTTCGGAGACAAATACTGGAACGTGAGTTTTGCCATTATGAACGGCAATGGTATGACCGACCATTTGAGGCAGGATCGTTGAAGATCGTGACCAAGTCTTGATCACCTCTTTTTTGCCATTGGCGTTTAAGGTTTCAATTTTTTTCAGTAACTTGTCGGCGATAAATGGGCCTTTTTTCAGTGAACGAGGCATAGTTTCTGTTCCAATTCACATCTAACTTTGACGACCGCCTTTTCCTCGTTTGGAGGACTTCCGGCGACGACGGACAATTAAGGCCGTACTCCGTTTTTTGGGATTTCGGGTTTTGGCACCTAACGCCGGTTTACCCCAAGGGGTGACCGGGCCACTGCGACCAATGGGCGCACGTCCTTCCCCACCGCCATGGGGGTGATCCACTGGGTTCATTACACTTCCCCGCACAGTCGGGCGCTTGCCTTTCCAACGGTTGCGACCGGCTTTACCGACGCTGGTATTGCGGATATCGGCATTTCCCACTTGACCAATGGTGGCATAGCAGTTGGCGGGAATTTTCCGTTGTTCCCCGGAGGGTAATTTCAGGGTGACGTATTTGCCTTCTTTTGCCATAATTTGGGCGGTTGCCCCAGCGGCACGGACAATTTGTCCCCCTTTACCGGGAACAAGTTCCACGTTATGAATGGCAGTTCCTAAGGGGATTTTAATTAACGGTAAGGCGTTGCCCACTTCAATTGGGGCATCAGGGCCAGCAGTAATAACTGCTCCTACCTGCAACCCGGCTGGATGCAGAATATACCGTTTTTCCCCATCGATATAATGCAGCAGGGCAATGCGGGCATTACGGTTGGGATCGTATTCAATCTCGGCAACTTTTGCCGGAATATTATGTTTATCCCGTTTAAAATCAATGATTCGATAGAGTTTTTTGTGTCCCCCTCCCCGATGGCGGCAGGTAATCACCCCTCGGTTATTCCGTCCTTGATGACGATGTTTATGAGTCGTTAAGGAACGCTCGGGTTCAGAGCGAGTCACTTCGGAAAAGTTAGAGGTGGCTAACTGGCGAGTACCAGGAGTAGTGGGACGATAAGAACGAATTCCCATAGTTTTCTCTCTTCTACAAGGATGTGCAACCGTTTAGTCTGTTAGCAATTTAGACTTCTGGGAAGAGAATTTTCCGCAACGGTTCTCCGTCTTCTAAGGTGACAATTGCCCGTTTATATCGGGACTTGTACCCTATAAATTTACCCACTCTTCGCCGTTTTCTGGGGGGGTTATGGGTATTGACGCTCTTGACTTTAACGGAAAACAGCAATTCAATGGCTTGCTTAATGATGGGCTTGGTCGCTTTAAGATCGACATCAAAGGTAAACTGATTTAGCTCCATCTTGATGGTGGCTTTCTCGGTGACGATGGGGCGTTTGACCACATCGGCCAAATCCCGCTCACTGACTTTAGTCACTGTAAACCTCCTGTATTTTGGCGATCGCGGCAGCGGTAGTAATCACCTGATCAGCTGCTAGCAGATCGTAAACGTTGATAGTATCGGCAAGGCAAATTTTCACATTGGGAATATTGCGGCCAGACAGATAAACGTTTTGCTGTTTTTCGGGTAAGATCAACAGAATTTTCTTTGTGGAATCAACTCCCCAGCGATCAATGGCGGCGATCAGGTCTTTGGTTTTGGGTTGGGGAAACTGATCTACAAATTCCTCTACCACAACCATGTCTTCGGCTCGACTTTGGAAGGCGGTTCGCAGGGCTAAGCGCCGTTCTTTGCGGTTCATCTTCGTCCCATAATCTCTAGGCTTAGGACCAAAGATCACACCACCGCCCCGCCACAGGGGTGAACGAATTGAACCGGCTCTTGCTCGACCCGTGCCTTTTTGTCGCCAGGGCTTGCGTCCGCCCCCGCGCACTTCCGAACGGGTTTTGGTGCTGGCGGTTCCTTGGCGGGCATTGTTCATTTGCCGCACCAGGGCGCGATGGATAATATGAGCCGCATTTTCTTCTTTGGCAACTTTTAACTCAAAGGAGGTTTGCCCTGTTTCCTCTCCTTGCCAATTTTTAACAGTACACTCAACCATGTTTTTTCCCTTTTGTTTCTATTTGCTACCCACGATATTGGTAGGAGCAATACTGATTAAACTACCGGGTTTTCCAGGGACAGCACCTTTGATCAGCAGTAGGTTACGCTCTGGGTCTACCCGGACAACGGTGAGTTTACGGGTGGTAATTTGTTTACCCCCATAGCGTCCTGCCATTTTCTTACCGGGATAAACCCGACCTGGCGTGGTTCCAGGGCCAATTGAACCGGGTTGACGGTGGTTCTTAGAACCATGTGCCATTGGTCCGCGTCGGAAGTTATGCCGTTTTTGATATCCAGCAAACCCGCGCCCCATGTTGGTTCCGGTAATATCTACCAGTTGACCGGGTTCAAAAATATCGGCTTTGAGTTGTTGGCCCAACTCATAAGAACTGGTGTCCTCGAGCCGATATTCCCGCAAGTGACGCAATAGGGTTCCCCCAGACTTGGCGAGGTGACCTTGTTCGGCGCAACTGAGATATTTGTTGACCTCTCGGCCAGGGTTCTTTTGAGTGTTGAGCTTACGGGTTTTGTTTTTAACTTCCCCATAACCGATCTGAAGGGCGGTGTAGCCATCCGTTGCATCGGTCTTAATTTGGGTAACTGTACATGGCCCAGCTTGGACAACCGTCACTGGAATTGCTTTTCCAGTGTCTGACTCAAAGACTTGAGTCATGCCAAGTTTTGTGCCGAGGATTCCTACAGACACTTAACTAGCCTCTCTTTTCTAAGCATTACAATATACCCGGATTCACGCTTGACGCAGAGAATCCGTCAACTTGTTGGATATTGATGACGTGTGAGCAGCGTCGACTGCTGAACCTGGATTGCTTCAATGATTTCTCCCTGTTTAACAGGTTTCCAACTTCTTACCCAGGAACATTTCAGGCAATCAACTTGTTTAAGCTGCTGTTTAACTGAGGCTCAACTCAGTTTTGCCCAAATGTCGTGAGGACTTGAGTAGTATGACTCTACCCAGTATCCTGTTTTTCGTTGAGGACAAGCTAAACCCAGTCGTTCTGGTTTATAACAAACCCAGTTGTCCTGGTTTATACTTTCTCGATCTGAACTGTCTTCTGAATTTGTTCTCCCATTCGTTACACTACCCAAAATACACTAGAGCTTATATGGGTACATTAATTTTCACCCGCTTCAACCGGACTCAAATTAAGGCTACTCTGGGGAACCAGAATCGAGTTATTTTACGACAATACTTAATTATAAGTAAAACGTCTCTAGGTGTCAATGACTGAATTGGAATTTATTCAGTATGAGAGGAAATCGCTACCTCAGCGATCCTAGCGATACAGTAATATGTTAAGATATCATCGATTCTAAGGCTTCAGATGCCTTTTAAGTTTTAAATAATACTCTATACTCTCTAGCTCAATAAACCGTTAATTTATGGCATTAATCACGACAGGCGGTAAATTACTGCGAGACTTAGAAACCCATGGCGCTTTAGCCCTCTATGTTCCCTTGGAAGGGGGATTTGAAGGTCGTTATCGTCGTCGGTTACGGGCAAAAGGATATACTACCTATAGCTTATCTGCTCGTGGCTTGGGAGATTTAGCGGCTTACTTGACTGGTGTTCACGGGGTGCGACCGCCTCACCTCGGGAAGAAAAGTAGTGGTAATAATGCTGCGGTGGGAAATATTTATTACGTACCGCCGATTATTCAATCTCAATTAGAACAGTTACCTTCAAACTCCAAAGGATTAATATTATGGATGATTGAAGGTCATATTTTATCCAGTCAAGAAATTGCAGTTTTAACTGAACTCCCTCAACAAATGGATCGGGTTAAAATTGCAATTGAAATGGGAGGTAGTCGTTATTTCCGTTGGCAACCGCTGAAAGAAGTTTCTGTGGCAGCGTAGTCAGGATAAAAACCTAAATTAGGGGTGATCACACTCAATTGTGGTTGCCCCTAATCTGTTTTTATATTTGTAGCACTGCTGTGTGACAAGGTTGTTCATGACCTGTTCCAGATCCGCTGTTCCCTCACGCAGTGTTATAAGACCCATATCTTTTGCCTATGCACCAACAAAGACAAATTTGGATGTATAGGTGATTTCTTTATGTTTAGAACCAATCAACCTCAATACAAAATTTTAATTTTTAATGATAACACAGTCAATCGTTGGTTATTAAAGTTAAAGCTTTTAAGATGGGAGGATTGGATGATTGTGAACCCTTTTGCCACTCAAGAAGTCATTGTGAGGATAGAAAGCCAATGACTAATGATGAGAAAAATTCAACAATCTGGATAGAGAGGTTGACAAGGGTGCAACAACAGTTAGGATAGAGAAAAATGGAGTGTGGACAGAGGGTGTATCCGTATCCCTACCCATCAGTTCTATGAAAAAAACCAAACTGTCACAGAGTCTAGAGTCAGACTAGCCAAGCTGTCATCTTTGCTTAAAAAGTTAGTATAAATTTCAGGTATAATTAAATCACCTTTCCTAGCTTAAAGAGTGAAAAATCAAGCCTATGGAACCGCCTCTAGAGCGAATTCAGCTTTCCCAAACGGCAAAAGAGCAGCTTTTGAAGTTAAAACGAATGACCCAAATTGATCAGTGGAATATTCTCTGTCGTTGGGCTTTTTGTTGTTCTTTAGCTGAACCTACCACTCCATCTCCTATAGCAATTCCAGCCAATAGTAATGTGACACTGACATGGCGTGTTTTTGGGGGAACCTGTTCTGATCTGTTATTGATTGCATTAAAACAACGATGTTATCAAGAGGGCCTAGGCACAAATCAAGAAACATTAGCCACTCAGTTTCGATTGCATTTACATCGGGGGATTGGTTATCTAGCAGGAGATTCAACCATCGAAAATATTGAAGGTTTGATTGGCTTAGCCCTAAAATCTAACACCGATTTACCCTAAGATGAAGTTTGATTCTCGTCGGATATCAATAAGAATTAAAAGCTGAAGCTAAAAAGATAAATCTATCAACGCAATGACTATAATTTGCATTATATTGCTCTTTTTAGTCATTGATTATCTAGTGTTCAGTCACTCGTTTTTTATGCCGATTTGGCTCTCACCGATTCCTCAAAACACGACACTAGGAACAATCAAATAGATTGCGTATAATTACAGAATAGATTTCTTTCTAGGTAACGATGATGGCGCTCAAACGATCCAGAAAATACTATAACGTCATGGAAGATCTAGTTGCTGAAGAAGTCCGAGGACAGTTAGCCAGCTTGTCTCCTCGGTTGACTCAGTATATCAAACGATTTGAAGTTGAAACTTATGCACTCAACCGTTTGCCGACTTTATATGCTTCCAGCCGAGAAGGTTGGATGCATCAGCAAAAGCGAGCCAGAAAAGAGTTTCAAGGCGTGATTAAAACGGCGGTGCGTCAAGCGATCGCAGCCGTGCAACGGGATTTATTAAGAACCTCTACCCCCTTGTTTCAGGATGAGGAAAAAGAGTCAGACATGGCTCAACCGAAAGAAACCCTGGCTCAATCTCAGTATTGGAATCACCCTACTTATGCAAGTCGCCGTCGTCAACAGCACAACAATTCAAACATGATTTAAGGATCATCAGATTGAGCAATCTGTAAAGGATAAAAATGACCGACCGGCCCCTGACCTTGACCGACATTCAGGGCATAGCGGAGGGCTTGGGTAACATAGTGTTTTGCAGTTGTCACCGCCGTAAATAACGCTGTCCCCTTTGCCAATTGAGCTGCAATTGCAGCGGATAATGTACAGCCGGTGCCGTGAGTATTGGGTGTATCTACTGTCTGAGTTCGTAATGTCTGTAATTGTGTGCCCTCAAACCAGACATCAACCCCTCGTAAATCACCAGACATACCCCCTCCCTTAACCAAAACGGCTTTGACCCCCAGTTGATAAATGTGTTGAGCCGCTGCCTGCATGGCTTCTAACGAATCAATCTCAATTCCAGTTAAAATTTGCGCTTCATAGCGGTTTGGGGTGACGACAGTGGCTTTGGGAAGCAACAGATTCCGCAATGCAGCCACCGCATCATCATCCAACAATTGCACCCCTGCCCGTGATACCATCACTGGGTCAACCACTAACGGCTGAATTTGCAACCGATCAATCTCAGCCGCGACCGCTTGAATAATCTCCCGATTGAGTAACATTCCTGTTTTTGCCCCTTGAACCCCAATATCACTGACGACGGCATTGATTTGAGCCACCACGGCTTCAGGGGCGAGGGCATCGACTCGGTTGACTCCCAGGGTATTTTGAGCCGTGACACAGGTAATGGCACTGGTTCCGTGGACTTGATGAAAGGCAAAGGTGCGTAAATCGGCTTGAATGCCAGCACCTCCGCCACTATCTGAACCGGCAATGGTTAAGGCAACAGGAATATCAGCCATGGGGGTTTAGGTCTTGATTTGTGGTTAACGAGTGGGTCGTCGCCGTCTGAGGAAGTCGGGAATATCTAATCCAGGCGGCGTTTTCGGTTCTGAAGAGAGAGGGGAAGTCGGTGAGGTCGGCGTAGCAGGAATCACTGGTTTTGTGCCGGTGGGTTCCTTTTCTTTAACCGTTGCAATGGGTTGTTGTTTATTTGATTCAGGGGAGAATCCCGTTGCAATCACAGTAATTTTCACTTCTCCTTGGAGGCGTTCATCAATCACTGCACCGAAAATGATATTGGCATTGGGATCAACCACTTCATAAATCGTCTCAGCAGCAGCATTCACCTCATGCAACGTTAAGTCGGTTCCCCCAGTAATATTGAAGACCACGCCCTTAGCGCCTTCAATAGAAGATTCTAATAAAGGGGAAGAAATTGCTGCCATAGCTGCTTCTCTCGCCCGAGACTTGCCTGAACCAATCCCAATCCCTAACAAGGCTGAACCGGCATCCGCCATGACTGCCCGAACATCAGCAAAGTCAACGTTGACTAAACCGGGAATCGTAATGATATCTGAGATCCCCTGAACCCCTTGTCGGAGGACATCATCGGCGTAACGAAAGGCTTCTTGGACGGGGGTTTGCTCGTTAATCACCGAGAGCAATTTGTTGTTGGGGATAACAATCAATGTATCGACTCGGCTTTGCAAGCCATTGATTCCTTCTTCGGCTTGGGTAATACGGCGACGACCTTCAAAAGTAAAGGGTTTGGTCACCACACCAATGGTTAAAGCGCCCACTTCCTTAGCAATTTCTGCAACAATCGGCGCTCCGCCAGTTCCCGTCCCGCCACCTAATCCAGCGGTAATAAACACCAAATCCGCTTCTGAGAGGGCGTGAGCAATTTCATCACGGGATTCTTCCGCTGCCTTTTGTCCAATGGCAGGGTTACCGCCAGCGCCCAACCCCCGAGTCAGTTTTTGACCAATTTGTAACCGTTGTCCTGCCTTGGATTGAGCTAAGGCTTGAGCATCGGTGTTAATCGCCCAAAACTCAACCCCAGAGACCTCACTTTCCACCATGCGATTGATCGCATTGCCACCACTACCCCCAACCCCAATGACTTTAATCCGAGCGGCATTACTCGGTACAATATCACCGATCCAAGATTCCTCACGGGGCGCAGGATTATGATCGTTGATCGAGTTTGCCAACATTTCACCTTTGCGAAACGGATTTGAGGAGTCAGAGGCTAACCGTAAGTTCCCCATTTCTTCGGACTGGTTATTGCCTTGGGGATAACCCAGATTATTCTTAGATGTCATTTTAATCAATAGGGGTAGATAATAAAAGTTCAATTTAAGTAACTTAAACTCAACTATAGGGTAAGTTGGGTGAGAAACCAAGAGAAATAACAACCGGATTGAGTCTAGAATTACCTGTTATTTTAATCAAGTGTTGGACAAATGTTTCAGTCTTCTTGAGGCGGAGATCCTGCAGAGGAAAGTTTAATTGTCTGATAACACTTGAATTAGGGGAGAGGCTGGATTTTTTAGATCGATATAATCAATCTGGGTGATGTTAAGTTGTTCAGGCAACTGTCTCATCCGATCAATAGCTCGTAACTGTTCAGAAAATCGAGGGGTATAGGGGCCAAGATGAATGATCCCAATTTCAGTGGTTAAAATGATATTGGCTGGATCTTGCCAGTTAATTTCTGCAATGACGACTGGACTGCGACTGAGGGCTTCATAAACCGGGGGCCAGTTAGGCCGATATTGTTCCAGGTTACCAATAATCTTCAGCGAGGGCAGTTGGCGGGTGCGTTCTAACTCAGTATAACTTTCGAGGGGCATCCATCCGCCTTCCGCATCCAGCCATCCCACTTGTTGGGCTTGAGCTTGATGGGTTAAAGTAGGCGAAGGTTGGGCGATCGCCACTGGACGACGTTCTGTGACTTTCACCATCAGACGAGGTGGAAACAGTTGACGAGTCACCTCAGCCTCAGCGATAGCACTTTCTAACTCTAGGGTTTCTTCTAAAGTCTGGGGTTGCACTTGCCACAGGGGTTGAGGATAAGACAGAGGCAGCAGAGACTTGATCCCAGCATTAGAAATCAGATAGTTGCCTTGTACTTCGACTTGATCGGATTGACGAATTAACCAGACCGGTTGATAAATTAACCAAAATAACCCTCCAGTTAACCCACTGACTGCTAAAGCTTGCCAAATGACCTGAATCAGTTTCAAACGACGTTGACGACGTAATTGTTGCCGTCGTTGACCCAGTTGAGTGGATGAAATAGAGATCATGTTAGTCATGGGTGATTCGTGATTAGTTATTCGTTATTTGTTATTTGAGGGAACAGGCAACAGGGAACAGGCAATAGGCAATAAGGATCAGAAAGCTTTCCTAACTCCTGACTTCTGACTTCTGACTCTCTTGCAAAGTTGCTTCACTTGGGGAGACCCCAAGACCGCACTTTGCGCTTCTGACTTCTGACTTCTAACTTGTATTCCCCCCTAGGGAATGTCTCCCCTCACCCCATTCCAAGCGTGTCAATTTATACTTTAAATTGAGAGAAATAGTGATAGTAGGGCGTTATGGTCAGCTTGGATTTTAGTCGATTTTATAAGGCTTGTAACCCTAGTAAAACCATTAATATGGCGAACCCTGAGGATCGCAAATATTACATTGATTTTTCCTCGGTTCGCGGTAACGATATTGTTCGAGAACTGAGCCGCACCATTACTTTGTTGTCGGAAGATGAACCGAGTTGTCAGTTATTTTCTGGACACATTGGTTGTGGTAAGTCTACCGAATTATTTCGTCTTAGGGATAGTTTAGAACGATTAGGGTATCATGTGGTCTACTTTGAGTCATCCCAGGATTTGGATATGGCTGATGTAGACATCAGTGATATTGTTTTAGCGATCGCTCGCCAAGTCAGCGAAAGTATGGAAGCGACTCAGATCCGGATTAAACCGGGGTATTTTGCCAATTTATTCAGCGAAATTTCGGGTTTCTTACAAACACCGATTGATTTATCAGCGGAAGCTGAACTGTCAGTGGGTATTGCTCGAATTACGGCTAAAACGAAGGATTCTCCTAAGTTACGATCTCAGTTGAGACAATACTTAGAACCTCGCACCAGTAGTATTTTAACCGCAATTAATGACGAATTACTGGAGCCAGCCAATCGAGCTTTGAGGGCAAAAGGCCATAAAGAACTGGTTGTCATTATCGACAACTTAGATCGAGTCGATAACTCGCCGAAGCCTTGGGGGCGAACACAGCCCGAATATTTATTTGTTGATCGAGGAGAACAACTAAAGCGGTTGAATTGTCATGTCGTCTACACCATTCCGCTAACCCTGATGTTTTCTAATGATTATGGTCGGCTCTCGAGTCGCTTTGGGGTTAAACCCAAGGTACTTCCTATGGTACCGGTTCGACAGCGCCAGGGTCAAGATCATCCCCAAGGAATGGCATTACTCAAGCAAATGGTAATGGCTAGAGCGTTTCCCGATGTCCCCACAGCGGAGCGAACCTCCTTAATCTCTGACTTGTTTGATACCCCAGACACCTTGGATCGACTGTGTCAAATTAGTGGGGGGCACATGCGGCGATTATTAATGTTGATGTATAGTTGTTTACAACAAGAAGATCCGCCCTTTTCCCGCAATTGCTTAGAAGCGGTGATCCAAGAGTATCGAGATGATTTACTGGGAGCGATTACAGAAGAAGAGTGGCAACTCCTGTTTGAGGTGGTCAAACACCAAAATGTTAAAGGAGAGGATGAGTGTCAAACCTTACTTCGCAGTATGTTTGTGTTTGAATATCGAGATCAGCAAGGTCGTTGGTTTGGGATTAATCCAGCCTTAGAAGAAACCCCTCAATATCAAGCGTTCCTCAAACATCAACTGCAAGCCTCAATTCCAGCCAAACTCTAATCGGTTTGTTTCCCTGTAGCTTCATTGCATAAACTGTAGCGTCTTTCACTTCGTTTCACATCTACCTTCACAGAGCTATTTTGACCCAACAAGGGTTATGCAAGTCTACAGATTAACTAAATAAATAGTAAATTATAGAGCCTTCCAATTTGGTATCTGCTGCAATCTGCAGTCAAGTTTACAAAAGTTGATGATTTTAGGGGGTTTTGTTACAATCACCAGAGACCTTCTAGAGTTGATCATATTCTTCAAGAAACTCGAAAAACAAGGTGGGAAATATCAAGCTTTTGATAGGGTTGATCTCTCCTATCAACGGGGGAGGTTGATTTTAAAGTGATATTGAAAGTCAACTTTCATTAATGAATGCTTATCCAGCATATAGTTATTTCTCACTCAACAGTAATCAAGCTTGATTCAATGCAAGACTCAGCCCAATTTCCTTGAATTTTATTGAGGATTCAACAATCTATCTCGATCCGGTTTAGGTGACTTTGAATAGAGAGCCTTGCATTAACTTAAATCAACTTTAATAATTTGAAAATTTTTTCCAAGATGAATGGTTTTAATCTCTATCTCAATCTTTGATTGAGAGACTTTTAAATTCATCTAAGAATTGTTGAATCAGATCACACACTCAAACGGGGCTTGATCTTTAAAATAAGAAAACGAGCAAAATTTCCTCCTGCAAAAACACAACAAGAGCATGGAAAATGTCTGCTATGGTCAAAAACATCTCCGTTATCGAAGCATTTAGTTTTCTGATTCAGGTTGCTTTATGGACACGCTGTATAATTCCCAAGCAGTTACTCAACACAATCATCGCTCATTAAATCGATTGATTCGAGCCATCACCCTTTCCCAAGGGCAATTTTCTCTCATTTTGGTTCGGTGTAACTACACTCAATTACAACAGCAAGTTCTTCAGCAACTCCAGCAGCAGACTCAAATTCCGATTCGGCAACTCCCATTAGCACCCACCGTTAAAACCCTCTATACAACAATTGCGGCTGACTTACAGCACACCTCAGTACCCGCCGCGTTATTAATTCGAGGTTTAGAGGGAGTCGAAGCCTTAAACCAAGTTTTGAATTCTACCAATCAGGTGCGGGACGAGTTTCGCAAACGCTTCCCCTTTCCTCTCATCCTGTGGATTACTGATGATGTTGCCACTAAAATGATTCGATTAGCCCCCGATTTCAAAAGTTGGGCGGCAGCGACGATTAAGTTTGAAATTGCCACCTGTGAACTGATTGAATACTTAGAACAACAAGCTCATATCCTGTGGCAAAAAGCAGAACAGCGAGTCAAACAAGGAGAAGTTACCACGGCAACCGCCTTAAGCGTGCCTACTGCCAATCCTGAGGGGGTTCCCAGCCGAAATGATTTTACGATTGGCTCTTACCACCGCCGAGAATTAGAGTCAGCGTGGAGAGATTTACAGCAGCGAGGTCATACTTTGAGCCAACAGTTGGCAGCCGCTCAACAATTTATTTTTGGTCAAGATAATGATGCCCATGACCAAAGTGATACAGCCCGCACCCATTATCAAAATAGCTTGGGATGTTTAACTCCCTTAAGAGAACAAGTTGAAGTGGCAATGATTCAGGAAACGTTGTGGCTGCAGGGGATTTTCCTGTTTCATATTGCCCTCACCTATCGTTTACAAGCGGCTCGAAATCCGGGAGCCAATACTTCTTTACTGCTGCAAGCGCAAGCCACCTTAGAAGACTGCCAATGTGTGTTTGAGCAAGCCAACCGTCCTGATTTAGTGGCGGGGGTGATGTCTAATTTGGGAACTGTTTTACAACGACTGCAACGATGGGAAGCCCTGCAAGCCTTTGCTGGAAAAGGGTTAAAAATCCACCTGACTTATGGCACTCCCCGTCAAGTGGCTCAAGACTACGGATTTTTGGCTGAAGTTGCCCTGCGACAGTCGAAGTGGCAAAAAGCGAATAAGTTAGCCAAACTGGCTTTAGGGATTCTGGGTCAGTTTGAACCTCTGGCTAGTCAAGGCTTTTATCTATTATTATTAGCCCGCAGTTATAAACATTTACAACGACAAGAACAAGCGATTCAAGCTTTAGAAATTGCCCGAGGGGAAACTGAGCCAAAGTATGATCCCCAATTATTTATTGATATTTTAGCAGAGCTACGCTCTATTTACTATGAGCAAGGACAATATTTAAAGGCGTTTCGCATTAAGAAACAACAACGGGAAATTGAACATCAATATGGATTTCGAGCCTTTATTGGTGCCCATCAACTGCAACCTCCTAAACAGGCAATTAATCCCTCTAGCATCGTGTCAGAAAGTCAGGTAACTATTGCAGAGGAAATGATTGCCTCTTGTCGGCAGCAAGATATTAATACATTAATTCAACGCATTGGTCGCGACGATCATAAACTCATTGTAATTCATGGCCCTTCTGGGGTCGGAAAAAGTTCGTTAGTCAAAGCTGGATTAGTCCCGGCTCTGCAAAATATTAGTTTAAGCGCTCGCAATGTTTTACCCGTTGTGGTTAATGTTTATACCCAGTGGGCGAGGGAGTTAGAACGGAAACTCACACGGGCTATGGTTAGTCAGGAAAGTGTCTCGCAGCACAACCAAAAACAGCTCAAGAATATGTGGTTTCAAGTCATTGCTCAAGCGGCTCACAAACATTGGGAAATACAAAAACAGTCACGGGAGCCTTTTATTCTCAATCCCTCTTCTTTCGTGGTTAAAAATCTTCATAAACATTCAGAAAATAACTATTTAACAATTTTAATTTTCGATCAATTTGAAGAGTTTTTTTTCGTCAACAATTCTCGGGAAGTCAAACATTTTTCTCAGTTTCTCAAACTCTGTTTAGATTTTCCTTTCGTGAAAGTTATACTTTCTTTAAGAGAAGATTATCTGCATTATTTACTCGAATGTGAAGAACTATGCCAATTAGATGTAATTAATAACAATATTCTCGATAAAAAAATTCGCTACCCTCTGAAAGATTTCTCCAAAGATGAGGCAAAATCTGTGATTCAGCGGTTAACGAAACGAGCAAAATTTGAGTTAGAACCCGCTTTAATTGATACATTAGTCGAGGATTTAGCTGATGAACAGGGAGAAGTTCGCCCGGTTGAACTGCAAGTGGTTGGCGCTCAACTTCAAGAAGAACAAGAACATGGGATTACTACGTTAGCTCAATATCAACAACTGGGAAAGAATCCCAAATCTGAGTTAATCAAACATTCTATTGAACAGGTGATTCGAGATTGTGGTCCTGAAAATGAAGCAACGGCTTGGGATGTTTTATTTGCCTTAACGGATGAGAAATTTACTCGCCCATTAAAAACCAAGCAAGAGTTAATGGCTGCAGTACATTCAAAACCTCAATCTCAGCAAACGCAAGAGTCATTTTTGGAAGTGATTTTAGAGTCAGGTTTGCTCTTGCGCTGGCGACAAAAACCCGAAGATCGCTATCAATTATTACATGATTATTTAGTCAGTCCAATTCGAGAACGCTACAGCATTGAATCCCAAAAACGACAATACGAAATTCAACAGCGTTTGCGTCAAGCCCAAACTGCAAAACGGATTGCAGAAGCGGCTCAACAAGTCACTTCTAAACAACTCATTCATCGGAATCGCTTACTCAAACAACTTTTATGTGTCTCGTTAATAACAGCTATAGGACTAGCATTTGCCACTAAAACGGCTTATAAACAAAAACAACTGGCGAATATTTCTACTTTAACAGCTGCCTCTGATGCCTTGTTTTTTTCTCATCAAAAGTTTGATGCCATTCTAGAAAGTATGAGAGCCGAAAAACAACTGGCTGCTTTAGAAAAAATGTCTTTTTCCCGACAAGATTTACAAGATACAGAACTGCGAATTGCAGCGACGCTACAACAAGCGGTTTATGGGGTGTATGAAAAAAACCGTTTAGAAGGTCATAACGATGTGGTTTGGGATGTGAGTTTTAGTCCCAATGGTCAACTGATTGCTTCAGGCGGAGTCGATCAAACCATTAAATTATGGACTCCTGAAGGTAAGCTGTTGGCAACCCTGGAAAGTCATAGTGACAGTATTACCAGTCTTGCCTTTAGTCCGGATGGCACTCGCCTCGCCTCTACGTCTAAGGATAAAACCGTTAAACTTTGGGATCTCACGGAGATCATTAACCATTTGCCTCAAGTTCAACCGGATTCTAAAATGATCATTCCCCTCACCCTCAAAGGTCATCAGGCGATGGTGGCCAGTGTTGTATTCTCTCCTGATGGTAAAACCATTGCCTCTGCCTCTGAGGATCAAACCGTTAAGTTATGGCGTGCCGATGGACAACTGTTGAATACCTTGAAATACAATATCCCTTTAAATTGGGTACGGTTTAGTCCGGATGGTAAAAAGCTGGTGGTGGCGGCTGACCAAGGGATTGTTCAAGTTTCTAGCCTTAAGGGAAAACGGTTGACAAAACTGGTTCATAGCCGTTGTCAAACCTGTAAAGTCTTTGGTGTTAGTTTTAGTCCGGATGGTCAACAGATTGCCACAGCGGGTTCAGATGGCACTGTGAAGCTTTGGAGTGACAAAGGCCGACTCTTAAAAATTCTACGAGGTCATACTCAGGTGATTTATGGGGTGAAGTTTTCCCCAGACGGTCAAATGCTGGCGACAGCTAGCGAAGATCAAACCATCAAACTTTGGAGTATAGAGGGACAATTACTACGCACATTTGAGGGACATGGAGATACCGTCACAAATGTGAGTTTTTCTAGCGATGGCAAAACCCTAGCCTCTTCTAGCTACGATAAAACGGTTAAACTTTGGAATATTCAGGATATTCCCTTAAAAGCGTTAGCTGGACACACAGATCGGGTGTTAAGTGTTGCCTTTAGTCCCAATGGTCAAATTTTAGCCAGTGGATCCCAAGATCACACCGTTAAGCTTTGGGATAGTTCTGGAAAACTTCTACAGACTTTAAAAGGACATCAAGATCGGGTCTCAGCAGTGAGTTTTAGTCCAGATGGTCAACAACTGGCAACAGTCAGTTACGACAACACCATTAAATTATGGCAGTTGAGGCGGGGAGACCCTTTATCAGCCAGTCATCTAGAGTTTCTTCAGTTTGGTTCTTCGTTGTTATCTCTTTCCCCTAAGCCACTTGCAACAGCGGCGGTCTTAATTAAAACTTGGCAGGTTCATCAAGATAGTATTCTCAGTGTGAGTTGGAGTCCTGATCCCCATCGCACTGTTATTGCCACTGCCAGTAAGGATAAAACTATTGGTTTATGGGATGAGGAAGGTCATCTGATTAAGCGGTTAACTGACCATCAAGATCGGGTCAATCATGTTAGTTTTAGTCCAGATGGTCGTATTCTCGCTTCTGCTAGTGATGATGGCACTGTAAAATTGTGGAATCTTGAGGGTGACTTGATTAGAAGCATTAATGCTCACAATAGTTATGTATTAGGGGTCAGTTTTAGTCCCGATGGCAAGGTGATTGCTTCGGCTGGCTATGACAATACGGTTAAACTTTGGGATCGACAGGGAAAGTTACTCAATACCCTATTAAAAGGATCAAGTGATAGTGTCACCAGTGTGGCGTTTAGTCCCGATAGTCAACTGATTGCATCAGCCAGTTATGACGGTCATATTCGCCTCTGGAGTCGTCAGAGTGGAACTTTACTGAAAACCTTGAGAGGACACAAAGATAGTGTGATGAGCTTACAATTTAGCCCAGATGGTCGGATGTTAGCTTCAGCGAGTCGAGATCAACAGGTTATTCTCTGGAACTTAGATTTAGATGATTTGATCCGTCAAGCCTGTGACTGGGTGGGAAACTATCTTCAGAATAATCCCAATGTCAGTGAAACGGATCGTCGCCTTTGTGCCAGTTGAGTAGTCAGCAGGCTGCATAGCTGGAGGCAACAGGGAATTTTAGATTTCTCCTCATCTTCCTCATCTTCCTTGTCTCCCTGTTCCCTGTTCCCTGTTCCCTACACCCCACACCCCACACCCTACCCCCTCCGCCCTATTCCCTCAAATAACGAATAACCAATGACCCATGACCAATCCCTCATAACGTGATAAAGTTAAAAATTGTAAAGAAAAATAAGTTTTCTATTATCTCCTGGTTAAAAAAGTTGTTAATTATCAGCCGAGTAAAATCACCGATGAAGCCAAATTGGATACAAAAGTGTCTGGTCGGGCTGATTGCCTGGGGTTTATGCCTCTCGACTTGGGCGATCGCACCGGATGCTTATGGGTTTAATAATCCTGATTTGCTCCCAGACATCCAAACGCCAATCATTGATCTGGCGGAAGTTTTGACCGATCTTCAAGAAGATCGTCTCGCTGAAGAGATTGAACAGTTTGAAGCCTCCACGGGATGGAAGTTGCGGATTTTGACTCAGTTCGATCAAACCCCAGGACGGGCAATCAAGGATTACTGGGGACTGGATAATAAAAGTGTTCTGCTAGTAGCCGATCAACGGGGTGGGAACATTCTCAACTTTAATGTCGGTCGTGAGGTGTACCCTCTACTCAGCCGTACCTTTTGGGTAGAGTTACAAACCCGTTATGGTAACCAGTTTTTTGTCCGCGATAACGGCGAGGATCAAGCCATTATCCAGTCCATTACCACTGTTGAAGGCTGTTTACGGGATGGTGGGTGTCGCGTTGTGCCCGGTCTGCCTCGCGAACAGTGGATTTTAACCCTAATTACCTCCGCACTGGGGGGAGTCATTTGTGGCATTGCCGCTATTCCTCGCAAAGAAGGGCAAATCTTTGCTTGGCAATGGGCATTGATTTTTTCACCCCTATGGGGTATCTTGTTTATTGCCTTTGGTATTGGCCCAGTGGTGAGTCGTACCTCAGATTGGGTGCCTTTAGTGCGAAATATCTTGGCGTTCTTAATTGGGGTGTTAGCCGCCTATCTCACACCAATGTTTAGTCACTCTTCAACATCGGAAACTTGATAGAAATCGTTGAGAAAAAATGTAGAGGCGTTCTATGGAACGCCTCTACAAGGGTTAGAGGTAATTTTCACCTGCGATAAATAAGTACTAAGCAGATTATTGGTGTTTGACATTTCTTAATCTTGTATGTCTGCGGCAACTGACGTAACACATCGCGTTGCCGTTCACATTGGCTGGGCGAAGCCCAGGAAAAAACCCTTTCAACGTCTGCTATTTCCCATTCCCAGATCCCCTATTCCCTGTTCCAAGAGGGCGTAGCGCTATAAAGTTTTCTTGCAGCCCTTAAAGTTGTGACGCAATTACCGGAGAAGGCTGTTATGATTTGAAAGTAAACTTGAGCACTTCAAGTTCGTTGGTACTGGTGAAGGCAACTTTTATCAGTGAAGGCTGCGAGCGCGCAGTTCTTTCACCCTTTGGAAACATTCAGGTTATGGAATGGCACATTACGGATGCCCAAAGTCTTGGAATTATTGATCATGAAATTGGCGATCATGTTTTTTCCCCAGCAGAATATGAAATTGTTCGTCGGGTCATCTATGTGACGGCTGATTTTGAATATAAATCTCTAGTTCGGTTTTCCGATCAAGCATTACAGGCGGGGGCGGCTGCATTAGCGGCTCGGACTACCATTGTAGTTGATGTTCCTATGGTGCAAGTGGGAATTACGCCTCAAATTCTGGCAACCTTTGCCAACCCGGTCTACTGTTCAATGGAGGCGGTGACCCGACCGCAACGCACCAAAAGTCGAACAGCCTGGGGAATTCAAACCCTAGCCCGACGTTATCCTGAAGCTTTATTTATTGTGGGTCAAGAACAGACCGCTCTTTCAGCTTTAGTAGATTTAATTGAAGCAGAGGAAATCAAACCCGCTTTAGTGATTGCAACACCCTCAGGCTTTGTTGGGGCAGATGTGAGTAAATCCCGTTTAAATGATTCGATGGTGCCTCATATTCGCATTGATGGCCGTAAAGGGAGTGCTGTGGTTGGTGTGGCGATTATGAATGGGTTAGTAGACTTAGCTTGGCAGGCTTATGGCCGGGAAGCCAATCTGAATTAATCCTATTCTGAGGGGGGATTTTGTCTAGATACTCGTTCTTGGCGAGAGTGTGAGCGCATTTTTCGGCTCACCTCAACAAATGTATCCCGCCGTAAATAAGGATAGTCACTCACCCAAAGATTTTGACTGGGAATGTAGATATCTGAAACTTGGCTAATGCGACTGAGATCGTCAAGATAAGACATAATAATCATTTGTGCGGTCTGACCGCGACTCAGTTTTTTATGATTACGAGTTAAGGGGGCTTGAATACAAGTTTTAAACCCTGTAGAATCCCCCACTTCTACATTAATCCGACGTTCGAGGTTTTCAATAATAATCAATTCTCCCCGTTTATTCACCGATTCTTGTTCGCTGGTGACTTCTTCTGTTAGATAAATATCTAAGACTTTCCCTTGCCAAAAGCCGCAATAAGGATGTTTACGACATTCCAAATTTTTGAGACTTGCTTCTAAAATTGGCCCCCAAAACCAATATAATCCGGCAATAATTCCTATCAATAATAATAGCAATCTCAACGCTTCTCCACTAACGGAAACCTCAAATAACACAATCACTAAAGCAATGACGGCTGAAATTAACAGTCGCTTCAAAAACTGATCCAATTTTCCCCAACAATGTTTATACTGTTCAGCCGTAGCAACCGCTGGAATCAGTTCTTCAAAAGTTTTACGAGTAATCGGAATTAACATAGGAGTTTAATGAAAGAAAAAACAGAAAGAGAAAAAATGCTAGCGAATGAGTTGTATTTTGCAACCGATGAAGAATTAGCAGCTATGCACCTCAAAGCACGTCAGATTCTTTATACTTTGAATTGTTCTCCCCCAGATGCAGTCCAGAAACAACAAGAGATGATTCGGAATTTGTTTGGCAATGTCGGAGCAAATTTTGTAGTGAGACCTCCATTTTACTGTGATTATGGCTGTCATATTTTTGCTGGTGATAATTTATATATTAACTACGATTGTACTATTCTGGACTGCAATACAGTTCATTTAGGTAATAATGTTTTACTGGCTTCAAAAGTGCAAATCTATACCGCCTATCATCCTACAAATCCTGAGGTGAGATTATCGGGTCAAGAATTGGCAGCCCCTGTTAAAATGGGTGATAATGTTTGGATTGGGGGCGGGGTAATTGTGTGTCCGGGTGTTTCAATTGGCGATAATGTGACAATCGGCGCAGGGAGTGTGGTAACAAAAGATATCCCTAATAATGTGGTTGCGGTTGGCAATCCCTGTCGAGTCATTAAAACCGTGTAGGTTGGGTAGAACAAAGTGAAACCCAAGCGTAACCAATTTTAAGCCTTTTAATTTATAATTATAAAGTGGGGTAATTCTTATTGCTATTGCGAGAGGCTAAACGGGCTTTTCCCGCAGCCGCCCACTGTTGCAAAAACTGAATTTGTTCTTTAGCGGTTCGCGCTAGAGGAATAATTTGACTAGCCGCTTCTAAGATATCTTCTGTGGTAAAGTCTCGATTTTGACTAAACCCAATATGCATCGCTTCAATTAAGGTTTGTTCAATTTCTGCCCCCGAAAAGTCGGGCGTTTCGTATGCTAATCGTTCTAAATCATATTGCTTTAAATTATGAGGCCGGAGTTTAGATAAGTGAACTTCAAAAATCGCTTTTCGTTCGTCTTGGTTGGGTAAACCCACAAAAAAGATTTCATCAAATCGACCTTTTCGTAAGACTTCCGGCGGTAAAGCCTGAATATTATTCGCTGTGGCGACAACAAACACCGGAGAGGTCTTTTCCGCAAGCCAGGTAATAAACGTCCCAAATACCCGACTACTGGTGCCTGAGTCCCCTCTACCCTCGACTCCTGCAAAGGCTTTATCAATTTCATCAATCCACAAAACACAAGGGGCTAAGGCTTCTGCTAATTGAATCATCTGGCGGGTACGAGATTCAGATTCTCCTACCAGTCCCCCAAATAAACGCCCGACATCCAACCGCAACAGGGGAAGATGCCAATGATGGGCAATGGCTTTAGCTGTAAGAGATTTCCCGGTTCCTTGTATCCCCACGAGTAATAACCCTCTCGGATAGGGTAACCCATATTGCCGCGCCCGTTCAGAAAACGCCCCACCTCGCCGCAATAACCAATCTTTCAGGTTATCGAGTCCCCCAATATCTGAGATGTTTTCTTGGGCGGGATAAAAGTCCAGAATTTGAGTTTGACGAATAGTTTGCCGTTTTTCTTCTAAAATTAATTCCATATCGTCTAGGCGCAGTTCCCCATGGGTAGCAACGGCTTTGGCTAAAATCCGGCGAATGCGTTCCATGGATAGCCCTTGAAACGAACGCACCATTTCATCTAATAATTTAGACTCTAACGGATGACCCGTTGCCATTAACAGTCGTTCGACTTCGCTGCGAATTTCGGATGTGTCTGGTAGGGGAAATTCTAAAACGGTCAGGACTTCCCCCAAATCCTCAGGAATGGTAATTTGAGGACACAGCAAGACAATATTTTTGGGTTGAGACTTCAACCGCCGCGCTAAATTTCGCAGTTTACGGGAAATGGAAATATCTTCTAAAAAACGATGAAAATCCCGTAAAATAAAAATGCCGGGACTAGTATCAGGAACTTTCTCCACAAACTCCAAAGCTTGTAAGGGGTTACGACGACCAAACCCGATATCATTAGGATTGCCGGTTTGATAGCCTTCGACAAAATCCCAAATATAAACGGCACGATTGCCTTGCTGTTGAGCAGACTGTTGAATCACAGACTCAACCCGCTCTTCTTCCAGAGTGGGAATATAAATCAGAGCATGGCGCGATCGCAACAAGAGTTCAAATTCCTGATTAAATGTAATCATCCTGGAAACTGCTGTTTTAAAGCTTTAAGGGCTGCCCAACGCCCGTCGATGATTTCATCATTTTCGTGGGCTTGGGTGGGTTGAGGGGGCTGACAATCCCCGCTACAGAGTTGTCGCAGGGGCAATGCTAAACACAATTGTTGATAAATCCAATCCTGAGGATCAAAATATCCTTGGGGTGAAACCGTTTCTACCAAATCCTCCAAAGCAACTTCTTCAGCGAGGTGTTCAGCATCCATGTCGTTGGGGGAGACACCTAACCATATAATCTCAGAGGTATCGACAGACAAACGGTGATTATATTGTTGTAAACAGCGATGGCAGGTGAGGGTAACAATGGTTTCTGCTTTTGCCATCACTTCCAGAAATGTGGTTTTATAGGTCACCCGAAAGTGGCCGCGAACAGGAGTTAAGGTTTCTAAAGTAGGGAAAAACTCCTTAAATTGAAACCCCATTGTTCGTTGTGGTGCTGTTAATAGGTGAGGAATGTATATCGCATCCATAAGGCTAATTCGCGAGTGACCGCCATCCTATGATTAAGTATAACTTTTACTTTTGATCACTAAGCGACGGTCTGGGTCTTGTCCTCGACTATAGGTTTCAATATCTTCGCTATCTTGTAGCAAGCTGTGAATTAAGCGCCGTTCCACAGAGGAAAGGGATTTAATTTCTAACTCTACCCCAGTTTGACGAACTTGATTGGCAGCATTTTCAGCCAAGGCTTGCAATTCGCGATAACGACGGGCACGATAGCCATTCAGTTCTACAGTATAAGCCGTTTTTTGATCGTCTTCTTTGCCTAAATTCAGCGACGTGTTAATCAGATACTGAAGACCATCGAGTCCTTCTCCATTGTTTCCCGTCAGGGCTGCCACTTGTTCAGGGGTATAGTTTTCGGCGTTAATGCTCAGCCAACAGCTATCGGGTTCTTGCGTTGAACTGACACTAGTGGGTAAATTACCTAAGGTCAGGAGTTCTTCTAACCAGGTTTTACCCTGTTCGATCGATTGATTATCCATGCTTGATTGATTGCAGTAATCCCGTCTCTATCATCTCTATAAATTAACAGAGTGGCTCAAACCTTCTTTTTAGAGCGTCCGCCTGGTTCAAACGGTAATGCTTCCCGTCCTCCTTTACTGTTTTTGCCATCCTTGTCACCTTTGGCGGATTTCTTCGTTTGAACCTCAGACTCTTCCACCAATTTTTGCAGATTTTCTGGTAAAGGTTCTCGGGACAGAATAAAGGCTTGACCGGTTTGGAAAATGTTGGCAATTAACATATACAGCAGCACACCAGCCGGTAGGGGGAAGAAGAAGAACATTCCAGAGAATAAAACGGGTGTAATCTTATTAATCGTATCCTGTTGCGGATTTCCACTTGATCCCTGTCCTTGTCCAGACAAAACTTGGTTGACATAAAGGCTAATGCCAAAACCCAGAATCATGCCTACAATATCCCAGTGAATGATACCATCTTCGTCCATGGCTCCCACCCGACCCAGGGCATCAATAAACAAAAATCCTTTATCGGCAGCAATCCCTTTAACTTTGCCTTGCAGTTTCACATCTCCTGGTGCGAGGGCAACAATGTGACCTTGATTGTCAATATTAACCAGATTTTCCCCTTGGGTCACCGTCCAATTAATTTGGAAGTCAGAGTCAGTATATTCATTCAACAACGTACTGAAAGGCTTTCCATCCACGCTTTCCAGTTTGATTTGAGCCTCTTCCCCTTCCACTAATCGATTGCCACCGGGTAATAGTGCCGCAACGGACGCATGAACCCCATCGGCAATATATATGTTTTGCGGTTTAGTGGCGTAGGCTTGGGGCTGAATCTGTTCCAGTTTGGCTTGGGGAAAGATTTGCAAATCCACCGTGTAGTTAATATCGGCAAAAGGCGATCCCCGCAACGTGGCAAATAAAGCAAACAGAACTGGCATTTGTAATAGTAAAGGAAAACATCCTGCCAGAGGATTACCGAGTTCCTGATAGACTTTGCTCATTTCTTCCCGTTGCTTAACGGGATCATCTTTGTATTGGTTTTGAATTTTCTCAACCCGCTCTTTCATCAAAGGCTGAGTCACTTTCATCCGTCGCATATTCCGGATGGAACCCGCATTCAAAGGAAATAAGGCAAAGCGAATTACCAAGGTGAGTGCGACAATCGCTAAACCGTAGCTCGGCACGATCCCGTAGAAAAAGTCCAGGATCGGTAACATGAGATTATTGGATAAAAATCCGATACCAAAGTCCATTCGTCTTGAGTTAAGTTGCTTGCTTTAATCTTTTACATTAATCCGTTTTAACCACTTCATCCCGGCAGGAAATTGCTGATATTTTTGACTTCCTGAGGGAATCCCATTCGTTAACTTCCGATGGATTTACTGGCTTGCTGAGCCTTAGCGGAAGATTTTTCCAGAATGTAATCATAAATTTCACGAAATTTCGGCAAAGCCCGCATTTCTAAACGACTGCCGTTACGAATCGTAATCACTAAATCGCCCCAAAATCCTAAGCCTCTCGGAACTTTCGCCACTTTCACAATTTCAGAATAAATTACATCGGTGCGATCGCGTCCCATCCAACCCCCAGTGACACATACCCGGCGATTCGTAATCCGGTAGCGCAACCACAAGGCTCGGACAACCGCACCAACGGTTAGGGGTATACCAATAATAGTAAACCCAATCAGGATATTGAGAATTAAGTCACCAATGTGGGGACCGCCTTCATAAAACGTTTCCTCCCGTATGCCCATGTATAACCTCTGCTTTGACCAACAACTGTTCTAATTCTTGCAGAAATTCGGCATAATTGCACTCCGTTGCATTGGGCTTGACAATAATCACCAGATCCCAACCCGGTAAAAGTTGAGGTAACATTTGCCGTAGGGCCGCTCGAATTTGTCGTTTAATCCGGTTGCGGATCACAGCTTTTTTACTGACTTTCTGGCTAATTGAAATGCCAATCCGGGTAGGCTTTGATGCGGCTTCCTGGGAAGCACGTAATCCCCTCAAGCTGAGATGAGCTGTTTTTCGGTGCAAGCCTTGGGCGTAAACCGATTTAAAATCTTGAGGATACCGCAGTCGGTTGACAGCAGGCAGCATCAGCTTCACCTTGTGTCGGTTTTAAATGCAAGCCAGACACCTGACAAAATCTTAAATTGACAATCAGGGTTGATTTTTTGGCTCAAATATCATTCATCGGATGAGAAGACTCATCCAGTGAAGCAGATTATACTGCTAGACGTGCTCTTCCTTTTTTCCTACGAGCACGAATCACTCCCTGACCGGTTCGAGTTCGCATTCGGACTCTAAATCCAGATACTCTTTTTCTTTTCCGAGAGGTTCCTTTTAAGGTTTGTTGAGCCATAACAATTTTCCTGAATTTATGATTTAAAATTCACAAACTATAATTTTAACATAGTTGTTATTGGTTATTGGTCACTTGTCGTTCGATGAGTACTCTTGCCATCAGCAGCCTGGGACACCCCACACCCCACACCCAACCCCCTACTTCCTCATTCAATCAATCAATATTCAATAACCAAGTCCCCACATACCGTAGCATAGGAACATCTCCAGGAGTGCGAATATTGGCATTAAACTGATACATGCCGCCAAAAGTGGGATTTTTGACATTCGAGAACACAATTTCGATTTTAGTTCCTGCGGGGATCGGTTCAGTGGGGTAAATCTCAACAAAGTGGTTTTCTTGATCGACAATCACGTCATCCAGGGGAATTGCCTCATCTTTAATCCGGATTTCAATCTCATCGGGATCAATTTTACCTTTGTAATAATCCGGATAAGTAATTGAGATCAACTCAACCGCTAAGTTTAACTTATCCGCAGGAATCCGCAGTTTGTAGCGATCGCGTTCTCCAGCGCGGCCACTTTGTAAGAAAAAGTTTAACAGATTGGCTTGATCCGGCCCCCCAAACAAAGTCACTCCAGGCAGTCCCTGGGCGAGTAAAGCCGTGGGCAAACCCAGTAGTAAAGAACCGCTGAGGGCAACTCCTAAAAAGAAACGATGCATATCTACTCCTGTTACAAATTGCAACTTTATGGAATTCCTCTGAACTAGATGAAGACAAGTTAAAGAATAAGAATCAGATGAGAAAAATCAGTCTAAGATGCTCGATTAAGGGATCATTTTGCCATAGGTGGGGCTGTAATGTCGAGTTACAGATTTTGGTTGAAGTTCGGCTCGAGAGCAAATATGGCTATCTTGGAAGCGTGAACTGAGGATGCGTTTGAACTACAACAGTCGTTAACTTCAGTATTTTACAAGTTATGAACCACTAGGAGAGGTTATGACATGAAAATTGCGATCGCCAAAGAAATTCAAGTCGATGAACGTCGGGTTGCCTTAATCCCTGATGTTGTCGCCCGTCTCGTTAAGCAGGGAATTAACATTGGGGTGGAAGCTGGGGCGGGGGAACGAGCATTTTTATCAGATGCAACTTACGAAGAAGCAGGGGCAACCATTTACACCGACGCGGCTGCATTACGGCAAGAAGCCGATATTGTCCTAAAGGTGAGTCCAGTTGAACCCCACGAAGTTGATCAATTGCGTCCCGGCAGTATTTTGATTAGCTTCCTCAACCCGTTAGGTCAACCGGAATTAATCCAGAAGCTGGCAGAACGGCAAATTACGGCGTTTAGCATGGAAATGATCCCCCGTACCAGTCGGGCGCAAAGCATGGATGCCTTGTCCTCTCAGGCGAATATCGCGGGCTATAAAGCGGTGTTAATTGCCGCTAGCGCCCTGCCCAAATATTTCCCCATGTTAACCACGGCAGCCGGAACCATCCGACCTGCAAAAGTGTTGGTGATGGGGGCAGGCGTTGCGGGTTTACAAGCGATTGCCACCGCCCGACGGTTAGGGGCTGTAGTAGAAGCCTTTGATATTCGTCCAGAAGTCAAAGAACAGGTGCAAAGTTTAGGGGCGCGGTTTGTGGATGTCAGCTTGGATGAAGATACGGTTGCAGAAGGCGGTTACGCCAAAGAAATCTCGGAACAAGCTAAACAACACACCCGTGAAGTTTTAACAAAGCACGTTGCGGCATCGGATGTAGTGATTACCACCGCCCAAGTTCCGGGTAAAAAAGCCCCCTTACTGGTGACTGAAGCCATGATTGCCCAAATGCAACCGGGATCAGTGATTGTGGATTTAGCCGCCCCTCAAGGGGGTAACTGCGAAGGCACAGAAGCGGGTAAAGATGTGGTCAAACAAGGGGTGACGATGATTGGCCCAATGAATTTACCGTCTTCGATGCCCGTTCACGCTAGCGAAGTCTATGGCAAAAACCTCCAGGCGTTGTTGAAATTGATGACAACAAAAGAAGGAGAACTGCAACTCGACTTTGAGGATGACATCATCAGCGGCGCTTGTGTCACCCACGAGGGCGAAATTCGGTCTCAACGGGTCAAAGAAGCCTTGGGAATGACTGTCAGTCAGGCGTAATCGTCATGAGTCATTAGTTATTCGTCATTTGAGGGAACTGGGAACAGCCAACAGGTAGGAGTAATAACTCCTGACCCCCATCTACATGAGTTTCCCGCCTACGCGGTTGGGACGGGCTTTTGACTTGTATTTCCCCACACCCCACACCCTACTCCCTATTCCCGACTAATAACGGATAACAAACAACGAACAACGAACAAATTATGAGTACAGAAACACTAATTTCAGCTTTGTTTGTGTTTGTCCTGGCAACGTTTGCTGGGTTTGAGGTGATTACCAAAGTCCCTCCCACCTTGCATACGCCTTTGATGTCAGGTGCAAATGCTATTTCTGGGATTGCCGTATTAGGGGCGTTAATTATTGCCGGAGACCGGGACTGGAACGTCACCGTCATTCTCGGCTTAATTGCCATTGTTCTCGCCACCATTAACGTTGTCGGTGGTTTTCTCGTGACGGATCGGATGCTGCAAATGTTCAAGAAAAAGGAGGCTAAAGCATGAGCGAGTTTTTACCCACCGGCATTCAACTCAGCTATTTAGTAGCGGTTACCCTATTTTTCTTTGGCTTAAAAAAACTGGGTTCTCCCGCAACTGCCCGTAATGGTAATCTTTGGGCTTCTGTGGGGATGTTCATCGCCATTGCAGCTACTTTGCTTGATCAGCAAGTCCTCAACTATGAGATGATTTTGCTGGGAATTGTAATTGGTTCTGTGATTGGAGCGATCGCCGCCTACAAAGTTGAAATGACCGATATGCCCCAAATGGTCGGTCTATTCAACGGTTTAGGAGGCGCAGCTTCTGCTTTAGTTGCGGTTGGTGAATTTTGGCGCTATTTAGCCACCGCAGATGTTCCGCCCTTACCCACCACTATCACCGCTGTGTTGGGGGTTCTCATTGGAGGTGTCACCTTTACGGGATCTCTGATTGCCTTCGCCAAGCTGCAAGGAATTATGAGTGGTTCTCCCATTCTCTTCCCTTTCCAACAACCCTTCAATATTGTGTTGTTGGTAGCATTCCTGGTCGGTAGTGTTTACATCTGTATTAATCCCTTCAACTTACCCATTTTCCTAGGTATTACAGGTATTTCCCTTATCCTTGGGGTGCTATTTGTTATTCCTATTGGCGGCGGCGATATGCCCGTTGTCATCTCCCTGTTAAACTCCTTCTCCGGTTTAGCAGCCAGTGCCGCAGGTTTTGTGGTCATGAACAACCTGTTAATTATTGCTGGGGCGTTAGTGGGCGCGTCAGGTATTATTCTTACCATAATCATGTGTAAAGCCATGAACCGTTCCATCACGAACGTTCTGTTTGCTGGCTTTGGAACCGGTGAAGGGGAAACCGGGGTAACCACTAGCGGTTCTAACGATAAGACCGTTCACTCCATTGATCCTGAAGAAGGGGCAATGATGTTAGGCTATGCCCGTTCTGTGGTGATTATCCCGGGTTATGGGATGGCGGTTGCTCAGGCGCAGCATTCTGTGAAAGAATTAGTGGATCAACTGGAAGGCTTAGGCGTGGATGTGAAATACGCCATTCACCCCGTTGCGGGAAGGATGCCGGGACACATGAACGTGTTATTGGCGGAAGCCAACGTTCCTTACTCCCAGTTGTATGATATGGATGATATCAACCCCCAATTCGATCAAACCGATGTGGCGTTGGTGATTGGGGCAAATGATGTGGTGAACCCAGCCGCGCGGGAAGACAAAAACAGTCCCATTTACGGAATGCCGATTTTAGCGGTTGATCACGCGAAGCATACCATTGTGATCAAACGCAGCTTAAATACTGGTTTTTCGGGTGTGGACAATGAGCTGTTTTACAAAGACAAAACCATGATGTTATTTGGTAGTGCCAAAGATATTGTGGCGCAGTTATCCTCTGAAGTAAAACAGTTATAAACGACTGTTGATATCATTACTGTTGGGGCGCATTGTATGCGCCCTTTACTGTTATCTAGTGATTTGATTCAAGTAGGGTGCGTCATTGACGCACCCTACTTGCTTTTTTTGCCTAATCAATTTTGCATCCCATTAATCGGTAATTTGATTGCTGTTATAGCAATACAAAATTGGGTGAGGACATAAAAATTGTCTTTAAAGGCAATAGGGAATGGGGAATAGTAAAACGTCCTAACCGTAGCGCATAGCGCTATATTGTCATATCCGTTCTATAGATGTAGGGTGCGTCATTGATGCATCCTTCTGTTTTGCAACTCATACAAAAACAGGGATTGATATAGAAGATATTATCAGCGATTTTATTGAGGCGGATAACTAAATTCAATCCCTTAAATGAGTGAGATAAAATTAACTACCTCAAACCAGTTTCCCTTAAAAAAGCGATTTATAAGCCTGATCAATTCAAGCTATAAAAGAAATGGACTTCAAATCGAATGAATTGAGATTGTTTCTGAATATGAGACAGAAATGAGAACTAAATCGAGGTAAAGCCAATCAATAATTGCCTTAAAATTACTGACTCACAAGTAGTTCATCCTCATTCTATTTATTAAGGAGAATATTAATTATGGCTGCAATTACGAGGGTAAATCTTGATGTTGGACGGGTATCAAGTCAGATTGAATTCGCTGTTTTAAACATTACAGTTGAATGGACTTCACGGGAAGTTCAAGAGAATTTATCTTATTTATTACGGGGTTTTTTAATTGAACAAGATGATGGTCTTGACTTTTTTGACATGAATCCTGATGGTAGTATTCATTGGGAAGATATCGGCGATCTCGATGATTATGTTGGTTTAATTGGCAGTCAATGGGTTCGTCCTGACGGGTCAAATTTACGCAACTTCCGCTTCCGGCGAGAATGGAATTTCGGAGATCAAGAATCGGGTAATGAAGAGTATATTGGTATTGCAACGATTGTGCCAGAAACTCGAGGAGATATTCGCTTTAGCCCTGAAGTCAGTGCTAATCTAGGATAACCTATTAACCAAGTTCACATTAATCTGATCTCAAACCAGGACTTAATGAAGGACTTAATGAAAGCCCTGGTTTAATATTTTTTGAGATTCGGGCAGTCTCACATAAAATCCTGCAAATCTATCGTCAGAGAGAAAACCCTCAACAGACTGGGAATCCGGTTCAAGATTCAGTTACCATGAGACAAAAACCATTTGTTTAAAGTCAGCAAGGAATAAATACTCATGGCTGTTAAAGATGACAAATCTAGATTTCCAGGAAATATCCCGATTGGAAGTCTATTGTTTTGGTTAGGGGGTTTGCTACTCATTGTCAATATCTTCCTCCCTGGTTTAGGCAATTCCATTCCTCAAGTGCCCTATAGCTTGTTTATTGACCAAGTTGAAGACGGTAAGGTCAATCAAGTTTACATTGGTCAAAATCAAATTCGTTACCAACTCAAAAGCGAAGAAGGAACTGAACAACCGGGTCAAGTCCTATCGACAACGCCGATTTTTGACCTGGATTTACCCAAACGTCTGGAAGATAAAGGGGTACAGTTTGCTGCTGCCCCACCCCCTCGCAATACTTGGTTTACAACGCTGTTAAGTTGGGTGATTCCGCCGTTAATTTTTGTGGGAATTTGGATTGGTGTCGGTCGTTTCCTTCAAGGTCGTGGCGGCGGCTTAGGTGGCCCTCAGGGGGCACTTTCGATTACCAAAAGTCGGGCGAAAGTTTATGTAGAAAACGAAGCCACTAAAGTGACATTTAAGGATGTTGCTGGGGTTGAAGAAGCCAAAACTGAACTGGAAGAAGTAGTTGAATTTCTCAAAGAACCCCAACGCTACACTAAAATTGGGGCGCGTATCCCACGGGGTGTGTTGTTAGTAGGGCCACCCGGAACGGGGAAAACCCTACTGGCGAAAGCGGTTGCTGGAGAAGCGGGAGTAGCTTTCTTTAGTATTTCGGGTTCAGAATTTGTGGAATTATTCGTCGGGGCAGGGGCGGCCCGCGTTCGGGACTTATTTGAACAGGCGAAGAAAAAAGCCCCCTGTATTATTTTTATTGATGAGTTAGACGCGATTGGTAAATCCCGCGCCGGTAACGGCTTTTATGGGGGCAACGACGAACGGGAACAAACCCTCAACCAGTTACTCACGGAAATGGATGGCTTTGCGGCTGGAGATGCCACGGTGATTGTGTTAGCCGCCACCAACCGTCCTGAAAGTTTAGACCCCGCCTTGTTGCGTCCGGGACGGTTTGACCGTCAGGTGTTAGTAGACCGACCTGATTTATCGGGACGGTTGGAAATTCTGAATATCTACGCCCAGAAGGTGAAGTTGAATGTGGATGTAGACCTCAAAACCATTGCCACCCGGACTCCTGGATTTTCTGGGGCAGATTTAGCTAACCTGGTGAATGAAGCGGCATTACTCGCCGCCCGTAATAAACGGGAAACCGTTTCCCAAGCTGACTTTTCCGAAGCCATTGAACGAGTTGTGGCTGGGTTAGAGAAGAAAAGCCGCGTCCTCAACGAGAAAGAAAAGACGATTGTTGCCTATCACGAAGTCGGTCATGCTTTGGTAGGGGCAGCAATGGGGGCACCGGAAAAAATTGCGAAGATTTCGATTGTACCCCGTGGCATGGCGGCTTTAGGATATACCTTACAACTGCCGACAGAAGACCGATTTTTACTGAGTTCAGAAGAACTACAGGCTGAAATTGCTACCCTGTTGGGAGGACGGTCTGCTGAGGAAATTGTCTTCGGTAGTATTACCACAGGGGCAGCTAACGACCTGCAACGGGCAACGGATTTAGCAGAACGCATGGTGACCATGTATGGGATGAGTCAAGTATTGGGGCCGTTGGCTTATGAAAAAGGTCAACAAAACAGCTTCCTGGGAGACAATATGATGATGAATCCCCGCCGCAATGTCAGCGATGAAACGGCGAAAGCGATTGACCAGGAAGTAAAGGATATTGTAGAAAAAGCCCATCAAAAAGCCTTAGATATCCTCAAAACCCATCGGGATTTATTAGAAGAAATTGCTCGAAAAATCCTAGAACAAGAGGTAATTGAAGGGAAAGAATTACAAAACCTGTTAAATCAGGTCAAATCTGAAACACCGACTCCTGAAGCTTCTTTGAATTAAACTCAAGAACCGAGAGGGGATAGGGTATAAGAAGTAGGGGGTAGGGTTTAGGCAATAGGGAATTTTAGATTGATCCAATCCTCAATCTACTAAAATTTAGGACTCTAAAATTATCTCAAAGTCTCCCTATCACCCTATCACCCTATCCTGCATCATTCATTGACCTTTAAAGAAGATTGAACAGTTGGGGGGAAATTAATAATCCACCAAAATGTTTCCGGTTGATGGGGTGAAAAAGCCCCCCAATAGTCTTGAGTTTGTTCTAGGGAATGATCGGAAGTCCAATAAAAGTTACCTGTTAATGCATCTTTGAAATCGGGTTGCATTTCAACAAATTCTATTCCTTTCGTTTCATAAACATAATCTTTCGCCCATTCTTCCAGATAAATTGGATAAGTGACTTGATTTTGATCAAAAATTAAATTAGATTGAATCTGAATATTGTGACCGGCTAAGCCTTGCGGTTGATACGCTTCACTGTACCCGATTTGAAAATAATTATTATCACTGAAAATATTCTTGAATACCTTAACATTTTTGACATTTTTAGAATAAAAATATAATCCACCTACTAACCAATAGGGTTGTTCAGAATTGCCCTGACCGTAACCGTTATGATGAATCGTATTCTGATAAATTTCAATATTTTGCCTCAGATTATCTTGACCCCAACGCGCCATTAAAATCCCAGTTGCGCGATTATTAAACACGAGATTATGATGAATCCGAATCTGATTAACTTCAGAACCCCCTTCCGCACCAATGGCAATTCCACACTCACAATCATGCACGATATTATTATACAATTCAATCTCTTCTAATACGCCTTTCCAAGCATCTACATAGAGTCCTTGACGACGGAGATGATGGATATAATTGTGATGTACCTGACCTTGAGAACAGGTTCCTTTACAGTCAATTCCTTCTTTTTTACAGTAACAAACATGATTATAAGCCACTTCAAACTGTTGAATACTCCCAATACTAATAGCTTCGTGGGGCGGATTTTGAGGCTGAAAATCGGGATGAGAAAGCTGCATATTTCGGTCATTGGCGTTAATGACGGTATTTCCTAACACTTTCTGATGGGAGGAGTTCTGCCAAATCGCAATTCCCGATGCAAATGTATTAATGACAGTATTATTATAAAAGTGAATATAGTGACTATCTCTTACCGTAAAACCCGCATTATGAGAGTTAATGAGGGTTATATTTTGAACCACAATATAACGTTTATTTTCAATTTGAAAAGCCCCTTGATCGTGATCAAAGGGCGGTTCGCCTACAGCCGGTGCAACATAGATTTTATTGGCATCAATAACAGCTTTTTCTCCCGGATATCCGGCATAGGTGATCCATTGATTTTCCTCTCCAGAATTTTGGGGACGAATCTGTTCTGTAATGGGATAAGTTCCCTCTCGCAGATACACAGTTTCACCCACTTTTAAAGTATTTGCTGCTTTTTGAATGGTTTTCCAAGGCTGCTCGAATGTGCCAGGATTTGAGTCTTTTCCAGTAGGAGACACATAATAAATTGGTGACTCAGCCGCCACTAGAGAAGATGAGTTTTTCCAAAACTTCGGACTGAATAAAATTCCTATGCCACTGCCAACTGCAATTTGACTCAATTGTATAAAGCGTCTGCGACTGTAATCAAATATACCTGCCATAATCCCCCTTAATGACCTATATTCTTCTGATCTATTTTATTTCAAAATGTGATTGCTCATTCATTGGACGCTAGAAAAACTTTAACCTCAAATTACGGGCAAAGTTTAAACTCCTCCTAATCATCTCTAGTGTTTCATTTTAGAAAAATTGGATTCAAAACTAAAGTATCACTTTGTAATGAGTGAAGCTATTTCTCTAGATAGATGAAGGTTCACTCCTGCCCGTCCACTATAGGAACAGAGCGATTGATTTCTTAAAATCATTTGAATGAATTGAATCGCTAGATAAAATTAAAGGGAGAAATAGAATGAATTCTCACAATAATCATTCCCATTCTCGTGCTGTTGGACTATTTTCTAGTCGTGCCGAAGCAGAACAGGCGATGTATCGTTTACGGGATACAGGTTTTGACATGGACAAAATTTCTGTCATCAACCGTAATACAGATGATGCGAGTGATAGTATCCCTGTCGCTGGAGAAAAAAGTAAAGGTGAACAAGCCAAAGGCGGCGCTGGCGCTGGGGCAGTTATGGGCGCTGCCACAGGGGGCGCAATGGGCTTAATTGGCGGCTTAGGAGTCTTACTGATTCCGGGTGTAGGGCCGGTTGCAGAAGCGGGAGTCTTGCTAGCTAATATGCTACTCGGTGGCGGAATAGGTGCGGCTGGCGGCGGTTTAGTGGGGGCGCTCATTGGTTGGGGCCTGCCTGAAAACCAAGCCATGTACTACAACACTCGCATTTATGACCACAATGAGTATATGGTTTTGTTAGAAGGTACTGAAGCCGATATTCAAGCGGCTCAAACAATTCTTAATGAGCAGGGTATCCGAGATTGGCACGTTTTTGGTATGCCCGGAAGCGTTGGAGATCGGCGAGTTGATCGAGTTCCTCGCGTCTAAACTCTCAAAAATAGTCAAGAATTGCCAGGGTGAATTGAGGCTGATCGGGTTCTGCCTTGAGCAGTAAAACGGAGATTGAATAGCAATCTAATTGAAATGGGAATATCTGCCTCAGGTTCACCAAATACTCAGAACTAAACTTCAATATTTTTTTAATAGGAGAAGCCCCTTGTTTAATAGTCAAAGTTACTTGCTGAATACACTTATTGTAGGCTTTTTTGCCTACATTATAATTGTTGTTTTATTGCGCCTTTCAGGAAAAAGAACTCTATCAAAATGGAATTCTTTTGACTTCATTACAACCGTTGCTTTTGGTTCAATTCTCGCTACTTTACTGTTGTCAAAAGATACTTCTTTAGCACAGGGATCTCTTGGATTTGCCCTATTGGTAATCTTTCAATATGTAATTACTTGGGTTGCCGCTCGCTCTGATATTATACAAAAGTTAATTAAATCACAGCCAAGCTTGTTACTTTATCAAGGACAATTTCAGCAGGAAACCCTCAAGCGTGAACGAGTGACAGAAGGGGAAGTTTTAGCGGCAATTCGAGCGAATGGTAGTGCAGCAAAGGAAGACATAGAAGCTGTTGTGCTGGAAACAGACGGAACGTTTAGCGTCATTCCTAAAATTCAAGGAAGTTCTGCTTCTGCCCTGCAAGATGTTCGAGGATTTTCTAAAGCGATGTTAGCTCAGAATGTATTACGATAATGAGAGTTCTCCATTGTTCTTCTGCAATATTCGATGCACAATCTCAGTAGTTGAAGTGGGAATTTCTATTTGAATTAAACTAATTTTGCCTCCATAGGCTTGTACCGCTGGCGCTTCCGGCAGCGTTTCAACGGTGTAGTCACCGCCTTTAGCATAAATATCGGGTTGCAGAACTTCAATTAACTGAGTTGCTGTCATTTCATTAAAAATAACTACACCATCAACTGGTTTAAGGGCTGCCAAAACTTCAGCTCGTTGCATCTGTGGTACAATCGGTCGTGGCGGATATCCGGGTTGAGGCGGCTTAATGGTTTGAACCGATCGATCGCTATTAAGTCCAACAACCAGCGATCGCCCTAAATTTTTGGCGGCTTGCAGATAGCGGGTATGTCCCGGATGAATCAGATCAAAGCAACCATTAGTTAACACTAAAGGTCGCCAAACTTCAGGATGAGTGGCGATCGCTTGTTGCAGTTGTTTCAGAGTATATAAATTCTTCACAAGATTAATCCTACCAAAGCCTTGATTATTCTACTTCCTTATCAGGTTCACCGGGAAAAAATTGAACATCAAGAATTTCTGTTAAATCATAAAGACAATGGGGGGGAAAGGTTTTTTCTGGTAAGTTAGTTTCTCCCATTGCCAAATCCTTGCCATTTTCATACGCTTCTAATATTGCCTCTTGAAGGTAGGATTTAAGGCTAGGATTCTCTTGCAGTAATCGTAACAGATTGCGACGTTGTACACGAATTGTTGCTAGCCAACTTCGACTACGACGTTGGGGTTGATACTCCCATTTCAGTAAATGTTCAATCAGTATACTCAAACGATTTCGGAGTTCTTGACGTTGCTGTTTACCCAATGATTCAATCTCCTCAATTAAATTGAGTAAATCCAGTTGATTCCACTGACGATTTCGGAGTAAAGTTGTTTGTTCTTGTATCCAAGCGTAGAAATCAGTGTCGTAGAGATTTTCTGTTGGGTTGGTTTCTGGTACTTGCATAGAAAGTCTCCAGTATTCATAGTTTTATTTTAGTCTATTGGTTAAGTGTATAATTTGAATAGAATCAAGCTTAAACCATCAATTTAGGTTGAATTTTCTATTTTTTCTGCTGGATTTGACTAACAATTTTATCCATATACCCATTTAAAATAGGAGCCAGTATACTGTGTAATCGGTGTAATAAAGCGATCTCAAATCCCGGCGTAATTGCGAATTTTTGTTTTTTAATTCCTTTGATAATTTCCATCGCAACTGCTTCAGCCGTCCAAGTTTTTGTTGTTTTTGTAATTTTCCTTGTTTCTGGGGGTTTGGTTCGGTTTTCAGCTTCTAATTGAGGCGTATCTGTATCGGGAGGATAAACAATAGAAACTCCAATCCTAAACGGTTTTAATTCTCCTCGTAAAGATTCAGCTAAACCCCGCAAGGCAAATTTACTCGGACTATAAGCCGTATAACCATAAATGCCAATTAATCCTGCTCCAGAAGAAAGTAACACAATTTGTCCGCGACGTTGCTGTTGCATCAGGGGAACCACCGCCCGAACACAATATAAAGAACCAAAGTAATTAACAGCCATGGTTTGTTCAAAGATGTCAATTGGAATCTCTTTGAAATACCCCGGATAAGCAATTCCCGCAGAAGTAATCAGCACATCTGGAACGCCCTTTTTATCAATAGCTGTTTGAATCGCTGTTTCTGCTTGTTCTCGTTGTGAGACATCAGCCGTTAAGGTAAAAATTTGTTGATGAGAATGCAATTTAACCGCTGAAATTTCTGTTTGAGCCACTTCTAATTGATCGAGATTTCGGGCAATAATTGTAATATTCGCTCCAGCTTTTGCAAATAATTTTGCCGTTGCTTTTCCAATTCCACTAGAACCCCCTGTAATAATGATATGTTGAGCATTAAAATCCATAGATTATGATTACCGTAATAATTTACTTTTAAAAGTTACAATTGTCCTAATAAAAATATTTTTAACACATCTATTGTAGGAGAAACGGTTAACAACGTAAATACTAAGGCGATCGCGTACAACAACGAATATCTTCACAATCTCCGATCCCTTTAAGTCAGTCATCGATCTTAAGCCTTTTTTAGCTAGTGGAGAAGGGCGTGAATTGACCAACACTTCAAGAAATCTGAAACTCCCACATTAAAGTACTTTTGACCCCCGCCTACGCGCACTCGTTCTATTTTTATTCGATTTGACACTCAAATGAAGTTCAGGGAATCCCCGAAGTCAAATTAGTTCCTCCAGAAATACAGCTTAAAACACTTCTATTTGCTTCGGTGCAGATCGTCTCGATATTCTCAAAGTAACAAAAAAATAAACAGGGAAAAATCTGATGGATACTATATCTTGCATCCATATTTGGTTAACCTGGGAAGAACAATCAGATGCTCCTAATATTGAGCTTTCCTCTATTCCAGGTGGACTGACGGGAGTTATTTATACGATAGAGGAGCAAGACAACCAAGTTGTTTTGAAGCCAGGAGTTGGACTACAGGCTGAAAGTGAGAATGCACCTCAATAGAGGAAAGGGTAACAAGTCGCCTGAACTTGCTACTCTAAAAAAATGGAGTAAGCGCGATCGCACAGTGTATCAAAAGCTTACTCCAATCAGTTTATCTTTAGTTTATCCAGAGTTATCACCCCTCCAGAATAGAATCTGAATCAAGCAAAATCCGTTTACATCAGGCGTTATTTCTACTCCAAGTTTAATTATGAATCATAATGCCAGTGCCAAAACGATTTTAATACTAGCTGCCAACCCCCAAAATACTACTCGGTTGCGACTGGAGGAAGAAATTCGGGAAATTGATGAAGGGTTGCGACGGGCTAATCAACGACATCAGTACAAATTAGAACAAAAGTTAGCAGTTCGCTCCCGCGACTTTTATCGGGCAATATTAGATTATAAACCATCAATTGTTCACTTTTGCGGACACGGAGTTGGTCAGGAAGGAATTGTTCTCGAAGATGATACCGGGGAAATGGCGGTGGTGCCAACCAATGCCCTGGCTAGTATGTTTAAATTATTTGCGACAAAGGGTGTAGAGTGCGTTATTTTAAATGCCTGTTATTCCGAAGTACAGGCGGAGGCAATTAGCCAATATGTAAATTATGTATTGGGGATGAATAAAGCGGTCGGAGACCAAGCCGCCCTCGCCTTTTCCGTCGCCTTTTATGATGGGTTAGCCGCAGGATATGAAGTCGAAGAAGCCTATCAGTTGGGCTGTTCGCAGATGATGAGTTTCTTAGAACATGAAACTCCCGTTTTTAAGAAAAAACCGTCAAGAGATTCTGAGATTGATTCCGAGGAAAATCCCGATTTAACGGCCTTTGAAGATGTGATTCCGCCGAACCCCTATCAGGGATTGGCGGCTTTTGGAGAAGAAGATGCAGACTTCTTTTTTGGACGGGAAAACTTTGTTGATAAATTAGTAGAAGCCACGAACCAACAGCCGTTAGTTGGGGTAATAGGGCCGAGTGGGAGCGGGAAATCTTCGGTTGTATTTGCCGGATTAATTCCCAAGTTGCGAAAACAAGGAAACTGGTTAATTGAAATTTTCAAACCGGGAAAAGATCCCTTTTTACCCTTAGCTTTTGGCTTGGTGAGACAACTGGAACCGGAAGCGGGGGAAACTCATAAAATGCGAGAAGCAATGGGACTCGCCAGTGATTTTCAACAGGGTCGAATCACCGTGCAACAGGTCATTTCTCAGATTTTAGAACGGAATCCGGGGAAACGGTTACTGTTAGTTGCCGACCAATTTGAAGAACTCTATACCCTTTGCCAAGTCAAGGAAGAACGGGAACGCTTTGCCGATGAATTACTGGCGATAATTACTCAAGAAAATATTACACTGATTTTTACGTTACGGGCCGATTTTTACGGTTATGTGCTGTCCTATCGTCCGTTTCGGGATGCGTTAGAAACCCATACTCCGAAGTTACTCAGTTCGATGAAACGGGAGGAATTACAACAGGCGATTGAACTTCCCGCCCAAAAGTTAGACGTGCAATTAGAAGACCAATTAACCGAAAGAATTCTCGATGACGTGGGGCAAGAACCGGGGAATTTACCGTTATTAGAATTTGCCCTAACTCGCCTGTGGGAAAAACAAAAACACCGAACCTTAACTCACTCGGCCTATAACGAAATTGGGGGCGTTAAAAAAGCGATCGCCAACCATGCAGAACAAGTTTACCAAAAATTGAGTGAAACGGAGAAACAACAAGCCCAACGAATCTTTTTGCAGTTGGTGCGTCCGGGGGAAGGAACCGAAGACACCCGACGGGTGGCCACCCGTGAAGAAGTCGGGGAAGAAAATTGGAATTTAGTCAGTTATTTGGCGGGACATCAAGCCCGGTTGGTGGTGACGGGACGTCAAGAAACTGAAGATACGGTAGAGGTGGTGCATGAAGCGCTCATTCGAGAATGGTTGACGCTGCGGGGGTGGATGAATGCCAACCGCGAGTTTAGAACCTGGCAAGAACGGTTAAAGATAGCGTTGCGGGAGTGGAAAAAGAATAACCACGACGCCGGGGGTTTGTTGCGGGGTGCGCCGTTGACGGTAGCCGAAGAATGGTTGCAAAAACGAGCCGATGAGATGACCCAGGAGGAACGGGATTTTATTCAAGCAAGCCTCAAAGACCAAAACAGACAAAAACGGATACGCCAACTTGCTGTTTTGAGTCTGGCTGGCGGCTTTGTGTTGACTTTGGGTTTTGCAGGAGTAGCAGGTGTTAGTTGGAGGGAAGCTCGTATCAGCGAAATTGAAGCTCTGGCTCAATCTTCGGATGGACTGCTGAATTTAGATAGGCCGAAAGCGGTCAAAAACAGTTTAAAAGCCCTTGTGCAAATGCAACGGACACCTTGGGTAGACTCCGATACCCGCACTCAAGTAGAACTGGCATTACTCAATACAGTGTCCAATGTGGCAGCCCCCAATACATTAGGCGGACACGGGAACTGTGTTAGTGCAGTCAGTTTCAGCCCGGATGGCAAGCTGCTGGCTTCTGGCGGTGCTGACAACACAGTAAGACTGTGGGATGTAGAAACAGGCAAGGAAATCAAAACCCTTTCCGGACATACAAACAAGGTTTGGGGTGTCAGTTTCAGCCCGGATGGCAAGCTCTTAGCAACTGGCAGTGATGACAAGACGGTGAGACTGTGGGATGTAGCAACAGGCCAACAAATCAACACCCTCATCGGGCATATAAACGAACTTACTACCGTCAGTTTCAGCCCGGATGGCAAGCTGCTGGCTTCTGGCAGTAGAGACAAGACAGTGAAACTGTGGGATGTAGCAACAGGCCAACAAATCAACACCCTCATCGGGCATACAAACATACTTACTACCGTCAGTTTCAGCCCGGATGGCAAGCTGCTGGCTTCTGGCAGTTATGACAGCACCGTGAAACTGTGGGACGTACCAACGGGCAAACAAACCAACACCCTCACGGGGCATACAAACAATATTGTGAGTGTCAGTTTCAGCCCGGATGGCAAGCTGCTGGCTTCCGGTAGTGCTGACAGGACAGTGAAACTGTGGGATGTAGCAACCGGCAAGGAAATCAAAACCCTCCCCGGGCATACAAGCTGGGTGAGGAGCGTTAACTTCAGCCCGGATGGCAAGCTGCTGGTTTCCGGTAGTGCTGACAGTACCGTGAAACTGTGGGATGTAGCAACGGGTAAACAAACCAATACCCTCACCGGACATACAAACTCGGTGAGGAGCGTTAACTTCAGCCCGGATGGCAAGCTGCTGGTTTCTGGCAGTTGTGACAACACCGTGAAACTGTGGGATGTATCAACGGGCCAACAAACCAACACCCTAACCACCGGGCATACAAGCTCGGTGAGAAGCATTAACTTCAGCCCTAATGGCAAGGTGATGGCTTCTGGCAGTGAGGACAACACCGTGAAACTATGGGATGTAGCAACAGGCAAGGAAATCAACACCCTCCGGCATACAAACGGGGTGAGGAGCATTAACTTCAGCCCGGATGGCAAGCTGTTAGCAACTGGTGGTAATGACAACACCGTGAAACTGTGGGATGTATCAACGAGCAAACAAACCAACACCCTCACGGGGCATACAAGCTCGGTGAGGGGCATTAACTTCAGCCCTAATGGCAAGGTGATGGCTTCTGGCAGTGAGGACAACACCGTGAAACTATGGGATGTAGCAACCGGCCAACAAATCAACACCCTCACCGGGCATACAGAGAGAGTTAATGATGTTAGTTTCAGCCCGGATGGCAAAGTGCTGGCTTCTAGTAGCGCTGACAACACCGTGAAACTGTGGGATGTAGCAACCGGCAAGGAAATCAGCACCCTCACCGAACTAAGTACGGTTAATGGCATCAGTTTCAGCCCGGATGGCAAGGTGCTGGCTTCTACTAATGCTGACAACACCGTGAAACTGTGGGATGTAGCAACAGGCCAACAAATCAACCAAATCAACACCCTCACCGGGCATACAGATTGGGTTAGTGATGTCAGCTTCAGCACCGATGGCAAGATATTAGCTTCTGCCGGTGGAGACTCTAAAGTCAAACTATGGGATACAGCAACAGGGAAAGAAATCAAAACTCTCATGGGTCATACAGGAGCCGTTAATAGCGTCAACTTCAGCCCGAATGGCAAGCTGTTAGCAACTGGTGGTGATGACAAGACAGTGAGACTGTGGCGATGGGATTATGATTATTTAGTTCAGGAAGGATGCGATTTTATTGACAACTATCTCAAGCCCAATCCTAAAGATGCAGAAGCCCAAGAAATTCAACGGGAGTTATGCAGGAAACTTTGACAACTTTCGATAGAAAACTGAATAAACGCTTCAAATTCAGACTTATCAAAATGTAGATTTTTCCAAACCCTTTATGGAGGACTAACCATGACGAATTCAACTCCTAATTTCCACGCTCTCCTAATTGGTATCGACTTCTATTTTCCCCATCGTTTACCGGAAGGTAGCTACAAAAACCTGCGGGGATGCGTGCGAGATATTGACCACGTTGAAACCTATTTAACAGAAACTTTCAACCTGACTCCCGAACAAATTATTAAACTCACGGCAACGGCTTCTGATAACCCTGAACAACCCAAAGAACCTCCCGAACTGTTACCGACTTATGAAAATATGGTCGCCAAATTCAAAGAATTAACCGCCAAAGCACAACCGCAAGATCAAGTTTATATTCACTATTCAGGTCATGGCGGACGAGCAAAAACAATTTTTGAAGATATTAAAGGGTTTGGGGGGTTAGATGAAACCTTAGTTCCCTGCGATATTGCTCAACCGAATTCCCGTTATGTAAGAGATTTAGAATTAGCTAAACTCCTCGAAGATATGGTCGAAAAACAGTTAGTCGTAACGGTAGTTTTCGATAGTTGCCATTCCGGTGGCGCAACCCGAGAAATGAGCGGAGATAACCGAGTTCGCGGTGAAGATTTTATTGATATGACTCCTCGACCGACAGATAGTTTAGTTGCACCGCTTGAAGAATTAGCCCAAAATTGGCAAAATTCAACAGGAAATAATAGCCGCAATATGACCGTTGTTAATGGCTTGTTACCCGAACCTAAAGGTTATACGTTAATAGCCGCTTGTCGGGATCATGAATTTGCTTTTGAAGATGTCTTTGAAGGAACAGAACGCAACGGCGCGTTAACTTGTTTTTTACTAAAATCTTTGCGACAATTTGGCAAAGAAATTGCTGTCGAAGAACTCTTTAATCGTATTTCTAACTGCGTTCACAATAAATTTGACCGACAAACCCCGATGTTGATGGGAGAGATAGAACGAACTTTTTTTGGGGGTAAAGCTATTACTGCTAACCGTAACACTGCGGTAATGGATGTAGACCTTACCAAAAATAGAGTTAAAATACAAATGGGCGAAGCAAGCGGCATCAAAAAAGGCGCGGAATTTGATGTTTTTAAATTTGGAACTCGGAACTTAAAAGACAGCCAAAATAAAATTGCTACTGTTAAAGTTGTAGAATTAGGAGCATCAGACTGTTGGGCAGAAGTAACAAAACTACTTGGTAATCAAAAACCAACGAATGCGTTAGAAGAATTATTGGCGGCAGTTGTGGATGAAGATTCGCCCAAGCGAAATATTAAAGTTTACCTATTTGATATTTAATGCAGTGGTTAATTATCAATCTAGCTGCTTTATTCAAGTAGTCTCGAACGCAGTTGTTACGCCATTGATAAAGTTTTGCCTGTTTATGGGTAAAAGATTTAATTTCTTGTTTGTCTTTGGCAGATTGAAGTTGTGCATTACGTTTATTGTACCACTGATTAATGCTTTTAAGTTTTTTCCCATCAATCAAAAATTGATGCCCCTCAGTATCGATACAAGCACACAAGTTATCAACGCCCAAGTCAAGAGCAATAGCTTTGCTGGAATCAACAGATGTTTCTATTTTTTCGTCTTCATAAATATACTCAATCTCGAACCAACGAGCTTGATATTTTGGATGTATTCGTACCTCCTTAATCTTTTTATCTTTCAATCTTTCTGGGAAAGAAATTCTAACTTCCCCGTATTCTCGTTTA
>Ga0209594_1000080_pt1 | contig 76495 bp, 60 predicted proteins | sample AshMeaCrysSpring_FD_184126 | JGI IMG/M metagenome (GOLD analysis project Ga0209594, IMG submission 184126) | Groundwater microbial communities from Big Spring, Nevada to study Microbial Dark Matter (Phase II) - Ash Meadows Crystal Spring... | ecosystem: Environmental > Aquatic > Deep subsurface...
GGATAATATGTCTTTCTACTAATCTCATGGGTTCAGCTAAATTTCAGAGCAATCATTTAACCTATTAGCTACTCTAATAGTCTCAGAGTTTCCACCCAATTTTTCTTGATGCTTATTGTACCATTAAACTTGAGAGCGAAGTCACTAAGTTTTAACGGAATTTTCCAGCAAAGTTTGCTACAGAAACTCATGACAGATTTGACGGCATTTGACTACATTTGACTACATTTGCGTACAACGTTTATGATACTAATAACAGTAATCTGAATACGCCACCAGAGGCGATCGCTTCTTGGTTCAGCGATTTAGAACTCCTGAAACATATTCCTTTTAATTATCTCGTTCCCCATGCAGAATTACTCCCCCCAGAATCTCTCCGTTTCTTTTGGGTAGATTCCTATTGGGTTGACTGTTTACAAGATGGCGCTTTTAGTATCGGGCGGGTTACTTCAACAGACTTAAAAACAGATAATCAATATCAATCTAGGGCATCAGACACAAGGGCAGATGAACTAATTACTGGTTTTTTGTTGCATTCAGAAGTAGTATCAGGTTGGCCAGGTTTGGAAGTAGAGGGTTACAACAATCTCATGGATAATGTCAGTGTTGCTAACCCTAACAATAAACTGACTATCCTCCGCAAGGAGCGGTTGTCAGAGAGTATATTACTTTGTTTATTTCAGGGAGAAGTGAAAACAGTTGACTTTTCTCTCAAGGCAGAATCAGTGAATTGTGGTGTAGATCCAATTAATAAAAGACCTGGTTCTAACAACTTTCAAATTGAAAAAGGATTGCGAAAACTGGATGGTACTCAAGGAGAAGCAAAAATAAATGTCCCCTGCAAAAACGCCAACCTGGGAGTGATTGATATCAAGGGATTAGCGAATCTGATTAAAGAAAAGTTACTTTATAAAGAAGAGTTTACTTCTGCTCAATTTGCTCTTACAATGATTGAAGGCTCGCCAAAAATTAGATTTTGTCATCAAAGATAATGATTGTATATTTAGTCAACTCAAAGAGAAATTCAAAATGGCAGAATACATAACAAATATCCAGAAATACACGGACAATGTTGATGAAGAAGTGGTTACAGGAATTGTTAAACATCTTGGCATTGCATTACGAAGCCGAGATGCATCACTGGTATCTTGCACAGATCAAGTGGAATTAGATCGGGTGCGGGAAAGCTTTTTGAAAAAGAAACTTCAACTAACAATGAGTGATGCCGATTTAAACCAAGCCATTGCAGAAATTTGTGAAACAATGAAAGATACAAGCAATAAATCCAGGGTCACATTTTACTACCTGCTTGCTGAGAAATTTGATAAATTTTCTTTGTTTAAAAAGGGTTAATTAGCGAGCAATACTCCCTCTACTTTGAGGGAGTTTCTCTTATAAACTATGTTTCATGAAACACAGGTAATATCACAGTAAATGTGGTTCCCTCTCCTGGAACACTTTCTACTAAAACGGACCCCTGACAAGCCTCAACACAGCGCTGAACAATCGCTAAGCCCAGTCCTGTTCCTTCAATTTCTCCGACGTTGCTAGCCCGCTGAAAGGCTTGAAATAATCGTTTTTGATCTGGGCTGGGAATACCAATTCCTTGATCTTGAACCTGAAATTTTACCTGATGTTCTTCAGCAATAATAGTCAAGTGAACTCTACCCCCATTGGGAGAGTATTTAACTGCATTTGTGAGTAAATTGGATAGAATATGTCGCAATAAATGTTCATCCCATAAGGTGTGACTAATATCTCCTTTAATGGCTAATACAATTCGATTTTCATTCCCTGTACTTTCTTGAATGTTTTCAACAAGTTGCTCACAAAAATTTACTAAATTTAAAGGGGCAGGAACACATTTTAACTGATCGAGATCCGCTTTTCCAACTAAAATAATTTCATCCAGTAATTGGACCATGTTATTTCCAGCCGCTTTAATTCGCTGAAAAATTGATTTTTTTTGGGCTGGTGTTAATTTTTGATCGCTATTTTTTAACAGTTCAGTGGATAGCAGAATGGTACAGAGGGGATTACGAAAGTCATGGGACATCATCGACACAAATTCAGAACGACGTTGATTTTGTGCTTTAGCTTTCAACAATTCTACAGTTTGTAATTCTACCTGATTTTCTAGTGTTTCATTTTCCTGACGAAGGATTTCTACTGCTTGCTTACGTTCAATAGCATACTGAAGCGATCGCACTAAAACTTCTGTTGTGACTTGTCGTTTCAGCAGATAATCCTGTGCGCCCTGACGGACTGCTTCTAATGCTAATTCTTCATCGTTGGTATTCGTTAACACAACAATGGGTAACTTAGGTGCATTCTGAATTAACGGTTTAAGAGAATCTAATCCTTGACTATCTGGTAAGGAGAGATCCAGTAAAATCACATGATAAAGAGGGGAATCTTGCCTGAGTTGTTGCAAAGCTTCTCCTAACCGCTTTACATGAACAACATGATAATTTTTCAGATGAGAATGTTTCAGTAATTCTTGCAAAAATCGGGCTTCAGCTAAGCTATCTTCGATTAACAAAATATTCATAGATCATGGTTTTTTAGTCCTTTGTTATTTGTCATTTGTTATTCGTAAGATTATCAATTCTTCTGGTCAATCACTAACAACAAATGACTCTGTGTCTCTATTATTCCCCTGGCAGGGTAACCAATTTCAGCCAAAACTCTTCAATTCCTTTGACAATCTCGAACAACTGACTGAGGTTACGGGATTTTGTAATGTAGCAGTTGACGTGTAAATTATAACTGTGGAAAATATCTTCCTCGTTATGAGAAGTGGTTAACACAACCACAGGAATTCGTTTTAAATTCTCATCGGCTTTAATTTCTGCTAACACTTCCCGACCATCTTTACGAGGTAGGTTTAAATCCAACAAAATCAGATCGGGACGGGGTGCATCGGCATATTCTCCCTGTTGTTGTAGGAATGCCATGGCATCCATCCCGTTTCTGACTGTCACAATTTCATGAGGAACCGAACTGTGTTTTAACGCTTCTTGAACTAAGCGAATATCAGCCCGATTATCCTCAACTAAAAGAATAATTTTACAGTTTGCGTCCGTTTCGACGGTCACGAGTGCGTCCTCCCACTGGAATTGTAAAGTAGAATGTAGCCCCTTCATCCGGTTGAGATTCGACCCAAATGTGTCCTCGATGACATTCCACAATCTTTTTACAGATGGCTAACCCCATGCCCGTACCGGGATATTCGTCACGGGGATGCAACCGTTGAAAGATGACAAAAATGCGTTCGGCAAATTGAGGATCAATGCCAATGCCGTTATCTTGAACTGAAAATAACCATTCATCCTCCAATCGTTTTGCCCCAATATGAATAGTTGGGATTTTTTCACTGCGAAACTTAATCGCATTTCCAATTAAATTTTGGAACAATTGCATCAGTTGGGTGCTATCAGCCATAATCTTGGGCATGGGATTATGGGTAATTACAGCCTGAGTTTCTTGAATCCGCCGCCGCAGGTTTCCGAGGGCTTTTGTCAATGCTACGGATGCATCAGTCAGTTCAAATTCAACCCCTTGTAAATCTACTTTAGAGTAAGCTAACACATCATCAATTAATGTTTGCATTAAACTCACCCCTTCCACCGCAAAGCCAATAAATTCTTTGCCATCTTGATCAATTTCTGCATCATAGCGCATTTCTAACAGTTGCACATAGTTTGCCACTTGATTCAGGGGTTCTTGTAAGTCATGGGAAGCCACGTAAGCAAACTTTTTCAACTCAGCGTTAGAACGTTCTAAATCATGGGCCAATTGGGCTAATTCATCCGCTTGTCGCAGGATAATATTAATGATCGCTTTTCGCAGTTCTAAAGCGGCTTTAATCTCAACGGGTTTCCAGGGTAAAGACTTGAGTTTAACCGTTTCTTGCCACAGTTGAAAGGATTTACGGGGAGATAGTTTAATTTCACCTTCAAGATGGGTCGCCTCAATGGCATTATTGGGATCACCCCCCCAATTCACTGTTTGAATCACTTCAGGACGGAACCACAGCACATAATTTCGATCTGAAATGGGAATGGCAAGTAAACCACTGCCGACATCTTTAAACAGTTCCGCATCAGCATAAATTTGGGGTAAAGAATCGGTGGAAAAGATTTCTTGATCTACATTTTTTTTCAACCACTGTACCAACAAGTTTAGATCTTCTTCACTTGGCGTTTCACCTATTGTTGTCCAATTTCCCCCAAAATAAATGGCTGCGCCTTGGGCGTTGGTTAAATCGAGTAAATTGGGCTGATCTTGAATTAAGCCTTGAATAAAGTGATCTTTTTCAGACATCAAATCAATCAATGTTGTCTGAATAGACGTTAATTTCATGCGATAATCATAGTCTTCTGTTTCTTCGCGGGCAGCCAGTTCAGAGAAAATCACTCGTCCCAGGAATTCGCAGGCTTTCCGCAGTTCATAAGAAACATATTTGGGGGTTTGATGGTGACAGGCAATAAGTCCCCAGAGTTGCCCTTCTTTCATTAATGAAATGGTTAAAGAAGCCCCCACACCCATGTTATGAAGATATTCTAAATGGCAAGGAGAAGCACTTCTTAAAATAGAATGGGTTAATTCTAATGGGCGGCGGGTTTTCGGATTCACTTCTGGAAATAATGCCACTGCTTCCGCTTTGGCATTAGGTATTTGGCGAATCCAATTAGAACTAAATAATTTCCGCGCAGGTTTGGGAATATCGGAAGCCGGATAATGTAATCCTAAATAAGGTTCTAAGGATTCTAGCTTTTCTTCTGCCACCACAATCCCATGTTGATCTTGATCAAATTTATATAGCATCACCCGATCAAATCCAGTAGCTTTTCGCACTTCCTGAACAATGACTTGATAAAAGTCATTCAATTTAGAGGTGGATTTAAATTGATTAATTGAAACGCGGGCGAGATGATAAAAACTCAAGAAGGGAATGTTTTCTTGAGAGATTGCAGGTTCCAGTTCAAGGATTAACAATCCATCTTTATTGCGATGAAAAACTGCATCAAATACAATATAGTCATCTCCATGGGTATGAATCCAGAGCTTTGTTGGGTTGATAAATTCTAGATTATTACTAATTAATCCTTGCTTGATTCCCTCAATTTGAAATGCATCTAATAAGTCTTCTAGGGTTTGATTTAAAATCTGTTGCGGTGTGGTATCCAGAAGTGAAAATGCATTTTCACTCACTTGTAAAATCTTCAGTTCAGGTTCTTCTAACACCAAAAGAATACCATGGGGTTGAATTTGATTAATGGTCTGAATCGGTAGATCATCGAGATGACTTAGACGGGTTTGGGTTTCTTGTGAATTAAGATAAACCATTGTTATTCTCCAAAATTTAACGGAATCACGATTTAAGACAAACTAAACTTAAAACTTCTGTTGGGAAAAATGAGTCGTGAATAAGGGGTTGAATTGAACTAGAATTTTTTGAGATCAATTCAGTTTTGTCATGAAATATCGAGAATTTAAGGACTTCAGTGGATCTTACACTCCAACTGAATTTACTTGCTATTTCTAAAAATCAGTGTAATTTGATCGGTTTGCCCCTGTCATTATTCCCTTGACTGAGCAGCTTTCATTAGTATATCATCGAGGCTGATACAATTTTCAATAAAAAATATTAACAAATATCTCTCAATCTCTTAAAATATTAAGTTTATTAAAGCTGCTCAGACTATTTTATTTTTTTTATCAATTATCAAGTTTTTTTCAACAAAAATTAGATTCGTTTGAGTGCAGTTTAAGGGATTGAACTAACGCTTTTAAAGATTGACGATTAACTTTTCCTTGAGGATTATAAGGAATTTTATCAAGGGCAACCCATAATTTAGGATGTTTATATTTACACAGCGTTTCTGTTAATTTTTTCTTCAAAAAATCAAGTTGAGTTTGAGAAATTGATGGACTATAAACCGCCGTCACAAGCTGTCCCCACTCTCCATCCGGCAAACCAATTACAAAAACTTCTTTGACTTGTCCTGTGGCTCGAATTACCGCTTCAACTTCTTCAGGAAAAACGTTCTCGCCCCCTGTAATAATCTTATGACTATTGCGGCCAATAATCGTTAAAAATCCTAGTTCATCGAGATAGCCTAAGTCATCCGTTTTAAATGAATTAATTCTAATGTTATGATCAAAATTTTTGTGATAGTATCCCAGCATTAAAGAATCAGATTTAATTTCCACTAAACCCACTTGATTTGGCGTTAAATCTTCACCTTTTGGATTAACAATTTTAATTTGAGCATGGGGTAAAATCTGACCAGAGTTTTGATATCCTGATAGAAAATCCTCCGGTTTTAAGGTAGCAATTTGAGAGGCTGTTTCGGTCATGCCATAAGTCGGTGCGAGACGAATTTGATAATATCTTGCTTGTTCTAAAAGTGTCGGCCATGCAGGCGCTCCTCCTAACAAAACCGTATGAAATTGAGATAGACAATGAGCTGTTTGAGGATTTTGTAATAATCTTTGCAGTTGAGTGGGAACTAAAGAAATAAAAAAATTAGCCGGATCAATATCTATAAAATTACCCGATTGTACCGTTTTAAAAGACTGAATAACTAACTTGCCACCACTGGTAAAAGATCGGATAAACTGCATTAATCCACTGACATGATAAAGGGGAAGTGTGCAATAAGAATTGATGGGCGATCGCTGAAAATATTGCTGAAATCCCTGAGCAGATGCGGTTAACGTTTTCCAGGTATGAACCGCAAATTTAATCTGACCCGAAGTTCCCCCAGTGGGAATCATAATGAAATGACCTGAAAGAGGATGATTACAAGTTTCAAACTGGAGGGGCTGAAAAGAAACTTCACCTAAAATAATATCGGGTTGAACTTGGGTAAAAACTTGCTGCCATTCCTGTTTTTGCCAATATGGATTTCCTAAAAATAAAGGAAAACCCGCCGCAACGGCTGCAATAAAACGGGCTAAAAATTGAAGAGGACGAGATTCAACTAATAAAACGTAAGGGCAATAATGATAAGTGTTAAAAAACTGATGAAATTGGTTAAATTGATCCTGAGCAATTTGATTAAAATCTGCTGCCTCGACCTCACCCAACAACCAATGGTCAGCAGCGAGATCGAAAAAATATTGTAAATGATTACGAGTTAGGCAATTCATCCGTCTACAAGCATCCGAATAGAGTCACACTTCAATAGATAGATATTCTCACTTTTAATGAACCCTAATCAACTGAAATGCTGTTGTGGGGTCAAATCCTTTTTAAACCCAAGCTAGAATAAGGATGTTAACGATGAAACAAACTACTTCAGTGTCCCGTGTCAGACTATGCCAATTTACGACTATTTTTGTCCCAGTAACAACCAAACCGTTGAAGTCATGCACCCGATGGATCAAAAAGTGCAAACCTGGGGGCAAGTTTGTCAGTTGGCTGACTGCGATCTAGGGGAAACCCCGGCAGATGCGCCCGTTCGTCGGCTGTTGAGCGCCCCGAATTTAACGATCCCGACCTCCGATCGAGAATACCGAGATGCTGGCTTTACTAAGCTGGTAAAGCGGGATCAAGGGGTCTATGAGAACGTCACTCATACAGACTCATAAATTTTGTTATTTGTCAGTCGTTATTGGTTACTCATTCTGTGACAAATGACCAACAACAAATGACAAATGACTTTAAAATTAAGGCATAAAACCATAACTGTGGGCGAGGAGGCTATTGACCTTGGATGAACTCAGATCAGCGCTAGAGTTAGCGACAGAAGAAGAATTGCAGCAGTTAACCGACCTGTTGTTTAGTCGTCGATTTAATCCCCTAGATTATTTTAATACGCCTCAACCCATTGATGTTCAAAGCCGCGATCGCCAAGCTTGGCTAGATGCACTTGAGGAACGGTTTCGATATCTTGCCGCAGATGGGTTAACCGTGTTACGGGGTCAAACCCGTCAAATTACCTACCGTCAAGCCTTAATTCAGGTGTGTCGTTATCTCAAAATTCCTTATTCTAAAGAACTATCCACCACCGACATAGAATCAGAAATTTTTCTATCCTTATTGGGACGAGCCTGGAAAGGCTTACCCTCATCAGAACAAGAAGCGTTAACACAACGGGTACAAACTGCCCTGGCTCAGTCTAACCTACCCGAACCCCTACCCCTGTCAGCGCAAAAAGATCCCCTTGGCCCCTTGATGAAGGCAGGCAGTGCCTTAGCCATTAGTTCAATTCTCAGACCTGTCATTTTACAACAACTGGCTCGTCAGTTTGCCCTCCATTTTGCTAAGTATCAAGTGGCCCGACAAACCCTAGTTAAAGGGGGTATTACAGCAGCCGCCCAGTTTCAGAGTTATGTCACAGCGCAAACGGCTCGTCGTGGCATGGCCTTAACCGCAGCGCGGTACGGTGCAACCCGTAGTATTTTTGCCTTTCTGGGGCCGTTAATGTGGACATGGTTTCTGGCTGATATTGGCTGGCGCAGTATTTCCACTAACTATGCTCGTATCATTCCGACGATTTTTACCTTAGCTCAAATTCGTTTAACCCGTTCAGAATGGGCTTGGGAAGCAATTTAGGGAGTAGGGTGTCGGGGGTGGGGCGTAGAAAGTCAGGTAGGGGCGCATTGCATGCGCCCTCTACCTCCTGTTGCCTGTTGCCCGTTACCTGCGCGTAGCGCTATAACTCACAAGGTTTCCCCAAAGTTTCTGTACACTAGAAGGCAGTGGATTTGGTAAACTGCATTAAAATTCATACATTTGCCAAACCTGCTGGGAAAATGTTGGGGTTATCCCTGTTTCCCTTTCTGTTGTTTTTATCATCATCCCTGGGTAAAAGGAGTTGCGATGAAGTCGAAAAGTCAAGCGATACTAACATACTTATTCAAAAATACTGTGATTCTGCCAACTTTGGTTTTGGCAGCCAGCCTGACTTATCAACCTGCGATTTTCTCCCAAACTCCAGAAACCCCCACAGAAAATCTCTCTGAGGAACAACAGGAACTCGAACGACTGCGCCAAGAACGAGAACTGCAAGAACAGGTACAAGCAGAAGCTAACCGGATTTTTAGCCGCACTATGTTGCTATTTAACCTGATGTTGGGGTTGTTGGCAATTTTACTCGGTGGTGCGATTGTAGCATTGTGGATATTGCGACGTTCTGTCATTTATGAGGTGACGGGAATTGTTGAAAGTCATTTGAATGAACTGGGAGATTTAGAACATCGAGTTTCAACAGGAAATCGCAAATTAGAAGCGGTTTTGCAAAATACAGAAGATTTAACCGTAGAATTGAATCAAGAAGCGGATCGATTTCAACAAGATTTAAACCATAAACGAGACCATTTTAAGGCATTAGAATCGGAGTTAGTGCAGTCGAAACAACAAACAGTTGCTGGATTTCAGCAGATTCAATCAGAGGTAGTTCAAGCCAAAAAACAAGCGGTTGATAATTTTAATCAGTTAACGTCTGAGTTAGGGAAATCAAAACAACAAACCTTAGATCATTTTGCTAAAACTCAAGCCGAATTAGTCGAGTCGAAACAGCAAACATTGGGCAATTTTGAAAAGACACAAGCAGAGTTGGTAGAATCAAAACAACAGGCGTTAGGGGAGTTAGAGAAACAGCTACAAGAGGCACAGAATAGCAAACAAAAGTTAGAAGAACAGTTTGCCAATCGGTTATCGGAGTTACAGCAAGCGGCACAACAGCAACAAGCAGAAATTTTACAGGGACTTCAGCAAGCTGGGGAACAATTAACCGCCGAGTTTTCTGAACTGAAAGCTGAGGTTAAAGGGAATAAAGATAGTACTTTAAAAACATTAAAAGCCTCTGAAACGGAAGTGAATCAGCAACTGGCTGCAATTCAAAATCAAACTAAAGAAAAACGGGAGTTAATGTTACAAGACATTGAAACCATTGGGTTAGAATTGCGGCAAAAACTCTCAACGGTACAGACAAATTTAACTGGACAGCAAGCCGAAATTGTGCAGAAGTGGAAAACAGCAGATTTGGAATTTGCTAAACAGTTGGCAGAAATGCAAAAAGAAACCCAAAAACAACGGGATATTATCTTACAAAATCTGCAAGGGATGGAAGCCGAATTTACACCGCAATTAATGGAAATCCGGACTTTAACCGAACAAAAGGCACAGCAACAGCTTGAAAAATCGCTACAAGAATTGGAACAAGTCGGTCAAGCGTTAGCGGCACAATTGGCAGAAGCACAAAGTAAAATTCAAGAACGAGTTCAACAGAAATATCAGATATTGAAGCAGTTAGAAGCTGAATATGTTGCCGAAGTTTCTCAAGCAAAATCGAGTTTCCAAACCCAGAAAGATCAACAATCTGCTGCTTTAAAACAGCTTGAAACTGAGTTTACAACTCAAGCCACAGAAGCTCAAACTGGAATTAAAAGTCAGTATGAAAAGCTGTTGCAAGTGGTGAATAATTCTCAGCAAGAAGCGGGAACTCAATTATCTGAATTTAAGTCAGCGTTACGCGATCGCAAAGATTCTACATTTGAAAAGTTAGATAAATTTGAAACGACATTAGCCGAACAAATTGCGGAAATTCAATCCGATGCTAAAGCAGAAAAAGATAAAATTATTCAACAGTTAGCCGATATTTCACCGACTTTTATTGCTGAAAAAGCGATTTCTGAAGTGTTAGATCAAGTGAATCAATTAGCGGAACAAATTGATAAAATTAAATCTAATCAACCGGAACTGTTTTTAGATGTCGAAGATTTTGTCACTCAGGGTAATGTCTTATTTTCAGAAGGACGATACGAAGAAGCCTTTGTCGCTTATGAAAAAGCCGTACAATTGCAACCCCAACATCATAAAGCTTGGTTAAACCGAGGCATAACCTTAAGACGACTAAAACGCCATGAAGATGCCATTGCCTCATACGAAAAAGCATTAGAACTCAAACCAGATTATCATCAAGCCTGGGTAGATCGAGGAGTTTCTCTCGGCATTTTACAACATCATGAAGCCGCCTACAAATCTTTTGATCAAGCCGTTCAATTAAAGCCTGATGATGCCGTCGCCTGGTTAAACCGAGGCATGGCGTTACAGGTGATTGAAAAGTATGAAGAGGCGATTCAATCCTTTGAGAAATCAACAGAAATTGATCCCAGTTCAGCCAAAGCTTGGAACTATAAAGGCTATACTTTGATGCAGTTAAATCGTCCTCAAGAAGCTTTAGAAAGCTTTAGCCAAACCTTAAAAATTCAACCGCAACACGCTGACGCTTATTATAATCAAGCCATCTGTTATGCCATGCAAGATCAACCTGAATTGGCTTCAGAAAACCTTGAAAAAGCAATTGCTATTAATCCCCGTTATCAGGAAGAAGCCCGAACTGACCGTAACCTAAAACCAATTGTTAAACAGTTACGTTATCAACAGCAGTAAGTAAGCTTACCCCGGTCTGTTGCCATAGCCCGCTTTTAGGCGTAGACAAAGAGTTTTAAAAAAGCCAAAACAGGAGTTAAAAATAAAGTCGGAAAATCAACAGATAGTCCCACATTAAGATGGATATTTTAATGTTTTCAAGGGATTCACTTGCTAAAAATGAATTCTTGAATGGACAGGACAATAATTTAACCTTGATTTTGTAGGCTTTGTAAGGCTGGAGAAACTGCAAAATTCCCATAGCTATATTCACTCACAGCGTGCCATTGATAAATACTTTCTCGAAATTGTTTCCATTGTTCATACACTTCTTTAAAAGCGGCATCACTACTGGCATTTTCCTCATATAATGCAAAGGCTTCTGTTTGGGCGGCTTCCATAATTTCCTGACTATAAGGACGGAGTTGAGTGCCACTTTCAATTAACCGTTTTAACGCTTGAGGATTTTCACTATCATAAGTTGCTAAAGCATTAATATTGGCTTCCTCCGCTGCGGCTTTGAGAACTTCTTGATATTCTGTTGGTAACTGATTCCAGGCATTTAAATTAATCTGTAAATCAAAACTGGAACCCGGTTCCCACCATCCCGGATAGTAATAAAATTGAGCCGCTTTATTCAAGCCTAATTTTTCATCATCATACGGCCCCACCCATTCAGCCGCATCAATTGCCCCTCGGTCTAAGGCTAGGAAAATTTCTCCACCCGGTAACACTTGAACGTTGACTCCTAAACGGGCTAAAACCTGTCCGCCTAACCCCGGAATTCGCATTTTTAACCCTTTTAAATCATTGACTGTATTCACTTCTCGTTTAAACCAGCCCCCCATTTGTACGCCAGAATTTCCCGCTGGAAAGGCAATGGTATTAAAATCAGCATACAGTTTATGCATCAGTTCTAAACCGCCCCCTTGATGCAACCAAGCATTTTGTTGTTGGGCATTTAAACCAAAGGGAACACAGGTTCCAAAGGCTAAGGCAAGATTTTTACCAATATAGTAATAACTGGCAGAATGACCACATTCAACAGTCCCTTGTTGAACCGCATCTAAGACTTCTAAACCTGGAACAATTTCCCCTGCCGAAAACACCTGAATTTTAAACCGTCCATCAGTCATTTCACTCACTCGCTGGGCAACCATTTCCGCTGCCCCATAAAGGGTTTTTAAAGACGTTGGCCAACTGGTTGCCATCTTCCATCTGAGACTGGGTAGTCCGCCCCCTGTCGTGGTAGAATCAGAAGAAGGATTAGAAGACGTACAAGCCGCTAATGAAGCTGTTGTTACGGCACTGGTAGCAGCATATCCTAACAATTTACGGCGTTTCATTTTTAAATCAGTTTAAAGATTAATCAATATAAAATCACAGAACTGCATTTTATCAAAAAACAATCAAAACAATATTAATTTATTTAACAGAATTAGGAAGAGAAAACTGACTATACCCCAACTCACTCACAGAATACCACAAATAAATTGACTCTCGAAATTGTTGCCAACTGTCATAAACCTGTTTAAACAATAAACTTTTAGCAGCGGTTTCTTGAAATAAATCAAAACTCATTTTTTCGGCAGCTTTTAAAATTTCGGGGCTAAATTCTCGCAGTAGCGTGCCTTTTTAAACTAAACATTGTAATGGGGAAGGATGTAGCCGCAGTTGTTGTAGTATAGCTTAATAATTGCCGACGCTTCATTATCACAAAAAAATTGAACTTTAGCTAGTTTATCATCCTGAAATGATGAGACAGTCCAACAGTTAAGAAATTTAACGCTAGTTGGGTTTATTATCATGCCGGATTAGGGGAAAACTAATTCTATGAGATCCGCTTAACCGGCCTGGGTCAACTCTATAATTCTGAATAGGGAGTGATCAGCGCGATCGCTAAAAGATGGATAATATTAATCTGACTAACTTTACTATAAAATCAAGGAGATTGAGCATGAAGACACGATTTTTTTTGATGGTTACCTTACTTGGATTGGGTACAATTTCTTGTCAATTGATTAATCCGAATCAAGATTTAGACAATCAAGAGATTGTTATAGAAAACCCGTCTATTGAAGAAGATTCAGAAATAATAGACAATCAAATGACTGATTTAGAGAAAGCAAAACAGTTGGCTTGGGAGGCTTCTAACTTAGTTCAAAACCCACCTCATCCCCAACTGATTTGGCAAACAGCACAGCAGCAATGGCAGCAGGCTCTTGAAATTCTGATTACAATTCCCCCTGAAAATGCTGATTTTGTAGAAGCACAACAGAAACTTACAAGTTATAAAAATAATTATTTATTAATTCAACAACAAAATCAAAAAGCAGAACAAGCGCTGCAACTCAATCGTCAAGCATTGCAACAAATTGAATCAGAAGATTATCAAACAGCAATTACGACTTTAAATCAAGCGATTACTCTGAATCCTGGAGAGACTAAACTTTATCTAAATCGTGGGGCTGCCTATTCTAGGCTAAATAGTCATCAGTCTGCAATTGCTAACTATAATAAAGCCATTGAAGTTGAACCGAATAGTGCAGATGCTTATTATTATAGAGGAGATGAATATCTGCAAAAAGGAGAATTAAACACAGCATTGAGTGATTATAATCAGGTGATTCAGTTCGATCCTAACTATTCATCTGCTTATTTGGATCGAGGATTTATATATGCGGAAATGGGAAATTCTCAAAAAGCGGTAGAGGATTTAACGAAAGCTGCTGATTTGCTTGAAAAAGAAGGCAATATTACAACTAAAAACCTTGCCTTGGAAGTGGCTCAACAACTTCAACCGGATCTGGAAACCAATAATGAATTAGAAGAAACAGAAAATGTTGCTGAGAGTCTAGAAGAAAATGTAAATACTTTAATTATTAAAGAAAAATAACCTGTGATTATTTATAGAGATCGCCGTAATTATAGCCGTCCATCCCGTCGCGCTCGTCCTCGTAGAAAGTAATATTAAACTTTGAGTTATTCAACAATTACCTACCCCTAAACTATCGGATAAAATCGTTTTGTCTCTGGGGAATATTGCCAAGCGATCGCATCAGGATCTTTTTGTAAACTCCAGTGTTCAAACTCCGATTTATGTTTCCAATTGCGAATCGTACTGGGATGAACATTTAATCGTTGTGCTAACTCAGATTGATTCAGTTCAGTGGGAACTGTATCATTATTAGGCAGAGGAAATAATACCACTTCAGGGCGGTTTTGTTCTAAGGATGAAATCTCCTCAGATTGTACTTCAGTAGCCTGTGATAATCCAGACTGAACCGTTTCAAAATAATAAACCATTCCCCCCTGTTCTGTGACTTCAAATTGAGCCGAAAATTCTGCCGCCCTTCGATCTAAATATTGCTGAACTTGTTGAGGAGGAAGTTTCGTATTCATGGCTAAATCTAAAACCGTGATCCGCCCTTGGTGTTCTTGAATGAATTGATAAAAGATTTCATCCAGATTTCCCTGGTGTTGTTGCTGTTTTTGCTGATAACGTCGTAAAATGTGCCAAGCGCCTGATGCGGTAGCGATCGCCAGTAACAGAGGAAGTACTTTTTGTAGCACCAGTAACAGCAACGCTGCTGGTAAGATCAGCTTTAGCGCTGGACTTAAGTTTTTGGAAGAATCAGGTGGAGATTCAGCCATGACGGTTTTTGAAGTTTGTTGAGAAGACAATGATAAATGAGTATTAGCTCTACACCCGAAACCCTACTCCCTACACCCGATTGAAATTAAGCAGGCAAAATATCAAATCTTAGGATAACATTTTTTAAGATTTACTTTAATGTTATGGACGTTGTCTTGAAGCCCTCAGTTAAATCCCAGAGCAAACAACTGAGAACCTTATTTTTATTGACTGCCACAATTTTATTTATCATGGCACGCTGTAGCGGTAGCCGCATGCAATGTCGGAAAATGCTGGAAATCGTCAATCAAAGTCAGACTTTGATGTATGGGAAACAAAATCAGTATGATGCAGATACCACTCAACAGCTTGCAGCAGAACTAGAAGCAACCGCGACAAAAATTGACGGCCTTAACGTTAGTGATCGCCAATTAAAGCAAATCCAGACCCGGTTTACAACCGTTTATCGTGAATTGTCCCAAACCCTGAACGAGATTGGCACGACCCTAAAAACGGCTGAACAAGCGCCCATTAGTCTTCAAGGCCGTCAACAACTGTCCAGTGCCAAAGAACAACTCTTAAACGTTGGACAAACAGCCAATCAAATCGGAAAACAGGTTGATGGACTGATGGATGAAATTAATGGGTATTGTCCTCAATGATGGACTTCTAGATTGAGAACATATCGACCCAAGCACACCTTTTGCGACCACAGTTCATATTCTAGGCGTAAACTTTCGGGTAACGGATATCCCATCAGTTGAAAATTGCGGGTAAAATTACGCAGGCGGAGCTGACTGGGTAAGTTGCCAGAGTCCATTTGTAGATAGTAACGACTCAATCCATAGACTCCCTTTTGCCAGAGATGACGATAACTAAACTGACCATTGCCCTGCATGGTCATCACGGCACGGTTGGGAGAGACTTCTAACCACAACAGTCGCGGTTGGCTTGCCGTACACGCTTGAGCAGTCGGTAAAGTTGAATCAATAGCATTCACTTCCCGAAGATCTGGCTCATGTAACAATAAATGAAACCGTTCCCGATCCTTCTGGTAAACCGTTGCCGCTGTTTCAATCAACGAGCGAATGGGTAAGTCAATCGAGATTAATGACAAACTAACCGGTTTCCGATAATGAGTTAGCATACAGCAATTTGAGGAATAAAAGAGTATTGCCAAGCGGTTGTGAATCTACAGAACCGACAAAGCGGTAGGATAATTAGGGCAATCCTTCCCACTACTTTCTATGCTATCCGCAATTGTTGCAACAAAACAGACTGAACAACAGCAAATTCTCACCATTAATCCCCCGGCGACAGGCTTGTGCTTACAAGGTCGAATTCGGGTACCGGGGGATAAATCCATTTCTCACCGCGCTTTAATGTTAGGTTCCCTTGCCAGCGGCACGACCACCATTCAAGGATTGTTATTGGGAGCAGACCCTCAAAGTACCGCTCGCTGTTTTACCCAGATGGGGGCGAAAATTTCTGATCTTTATGCCGAACAGATTCAAGTTGAAGGGATTGGCTTGGGACAGTTACAGGAACCGCAGGACGTTTTGGATGTAGGCAACTCCGGCACGACGTTACGACTGATGTTAGGGATACTCGCCTCCCATCCGGATCGATTTTTTACCATGACGGGGGATGAGTCAATTCGGCGACGACCCATGGGACGAGTCGTCAAACCCCTGCAACAGATGGGGGCAATGATTTGGGGTCGTCAAGGGGCAACCCTAGCCCCGTTAGCGGTTCAGGGACAGCAGCTTAAACCGATTCATTATCATTCTCCCATTGCTTCGGCTCAAGTGAAATCCTGTGTTTTACTAGCGGGTTTAATCACAGAAGGACAAACCACCGTCACCGAACCTGCCTTATCCCGAGATCATAGTGAACGAATGCTGCGGGCATTTGGGGCAGACATTACCGTTGACCCTGAGACATTAAGTGTTACGGTTACCGGGCCTGCAAAACTCACCGGGCAAACGGTTGTGGTTCCGGGGGATATTAGTTCAGCCGCCTTTTGGTTAGTGGCAGCAGCAATTGTTCCGGGTTCAGAATTGGTGATTGAGAATGTCGGGGTTAATCCCACCCGCACTGGGGTGTTAGAAGCGTTAGAACAGATGGGGGCAGACATTCAACGGCAACAAGAACGGATGGTTGCTGGGGAACCCGTGGCTGATTTACGGGTGCGTCACAGTCGTTTAAAGGCCTGTACGATTGAAGGATCAATCATTCCCCGTTTAATTGATGAAATCCCAATTTTAGCCGTTGCAGCCGCCTTTGCGGAAGGCACAACGATCATTCGCAATGCCGAAGAACTGCGGGTTAAAGAAAGCGATCGCATTGCCGTGATGGCAACGGAATTAACTCGCTTGGGTGCAAAGATTACAGAACTCCCTGATGGGTTAGAAATTACAGGAGGTGCCACTTTAACTGGAACTGAAGTCGATAGCTATAGCGATCATCGAATTGCCATGAGTTTAGCCATTGCAGCCCTCAATGCCAAAGGGAAAACAATGATTCATCGGGCAGAAGCCGCCGGTATTTCTTATCCAGAATTTACTGCCACTTTACAACAAATTTGCGGCTGATGAGCCGTGAAAGCCCTCTCATACCCTGTCTAGAAGCCTAACAGTTCTGAGGAAAAGTTGAAGATTAAGATTAGATTAGGTTAAGCTATTATTCAAAGTTAGTGCCGAGGGAACAGAGCTGATGTTCGCCGACGGCAACTCCTGTAACACGCTGCCTTTCTGCAGAGAAATTAGCATTTTTCTGCAACTGATCCCTTAATCCTAAAGTTATCAACCAGCAACAATGTGGGAACTCCTCAACCGGATTTTTTCAACTCAGTTTATTCCCCATGGTCATTGCTCTCTTTGGCAGACTCCCTTATTGGGGCTACATCTGATCTCTGATGCTGTCATTGTATTAGCTTACTGTGGGATTCCGTTGTTGCTATTTGATTTCATCCGTCAACGTCGGGATATCCCATTTGACGGCATTTTTATCTGGTTTAGTGCTTTTATTCTTTCCTGTGGCATGACTCATTTAATGTCAATCATCACCTTGTGGTATCCGTTGTATTGGCCATTAGGAATGATTAAAGCGGTAACTGGTATCATTTCAATGATTACAGCGATATTACTCTATCGCTTAATGCCTCAACTCCTCACAATTCCCAGTCCGGCTTTACTGCATCAAGCCAATCAATCTTTACAAAAAGAAATCGAAGAACGTCAATCCATTGAAACTCAATTAAGAGAATCTCAACAACTTTTACAATTAGTCTTTGATACATTACCGCAACGAGTGTTTTGGAAAGATCGCAATTTGAATTATTTAGGTTGTAATCAAAAACTGGCTGAAGATGCAGGACTACAGTCTACAGAAGAAATTATTGGAAAAAATGATTTTGAGTTAGCTTGGAAAGCATCCGCCCATCTCTATCGCAGTGACGATCAAGCCGTGATCGAAACGGGTGTAGCAAAAATTAACTATGAAGAACCCCAAGCGCTTGAAGATGGAACCATTCTCTGGCTAAAAACCAGTAAAATTCCCCTACGCAATTGGTCTGGGGAGATTTTTGGAGTCTTTGGTTCCTATGAAGATATTAGCGATCGCAAACGGGCTGAAGAAGAGTTAAAAAAATCCCAAAAATTACTACGCCGCGTGATTGATAATATCCCTCAGTATATTTTTTGGAAAGATCGAAATTCAGTTTATTTAGGATGTAATCAAAAGTTTGCTGATCTCGTCGGCTGCTGTGATCCAAAAGAAATTATTGGTAAAACGGATAATGACTTACACTGGGCAAAAAGGAAAATCGCACTTTACCGTCAACGAGATGTAGAAGTAATGACCACCAATAAACCCGATCTGCATCGGGTAGAACAACGGTTGAAAGCCGACGGTACAATGATCTGGGTAGAAGCCAGTAAAATTCCGCTACACAATAGTGAAGGTGAAGTAATTGGCTTGATTGGAAGCTACGAAGATATTACAAAACGCCGACAGTTTGAAGAAGCATTATGCTCTTCTCAAAAAGATTTACGAACGATTTTTGATAGTGTTTATGAAGCGATTTTTATTCATGATCTCCAAGGTAAAATTATTGACGTGAATCAAAGAATGCTGAAAATGTTTGGTGTGACTCGACAGCAAGCCTTTCAACTTTCTCTTGAAAAAGATTTATCAAGCCCTGAACTTCCCCCAAAGCAACTGCCACAAATTTGGCAACGAGCAGTCGCGGGTGAAAGGCTATTATTTGAATGGAAAACAAAACGACCTTTTGATGGTTCATTATTGGATGTCGAAGTATTTATACGGAAAGTCAAACTGAATAATCAAGATGTTTTGCTGGCAAATGTCCGAGATATTACAGCCCGTAAAAAAACTGAAATTGCCCTGAAACAACAGTTACAATTAGCGGCATTTCGTGCAGAAATTGATACCGCCTTAACGCGGGAAGAAACGCTATTTCAGATGCTCAAAAGCTGTACAAATGCTATCGTTAAACATCTCAATGCTGCCTTTGCTCGAATTTGGATTTTTAACCCCACTGAAAAGCAATTAGAATTACAAGCCAGTTGCGGAATTTACACCCATCTTGACGGAGAACAGGCTGACATTCCTTTAGAACAATATAAAATTAGCTGCATTGCTCAAACCGGTCAACCCCATCTCGTGAATAATCTCTCTAGTGATCCTCAGATGGAAAATCCCCAATGGGCGCAGCAAGAAGGAATCTTGGCGTTTGCCGGTTATCCCTTAAGGGTTAAAGAGCAATTATTTGGGGTGATTACTTTATTTGCTCGTGATCCCTTGCCGGAAAAGACCCTAGAAGCCCTGGGATTGGCTGCTGACGAGATTGCATTGGGAATTAGTCGCAAACAGGCAGAAATCGCCTTGCAGCAGTCTGAAGCCCAATTACGACAGCGTGCCACCCAGCTTGAACAAACCCAAACCCAACTGATTCAAAGTGAAAAAATGTCAGCCTTGGGTCAAATGATGGCGGGTATTGCCCATGAAATTAATAATCCGGTTAGTTTTATCGCCGGAAATCTCGGTCCTGCAGAAACCTATTTACATGAATTAATAGAACATTTACGGCTCTATCAACAACAGTTTCCCAATCCAGGCACGAACATTAAAGAACATGAATTAGAAATTGATTTAGACTATTTATTAACTGATTTTTATAACTTAATCGCCTCAATGAAAATTGGCGTAGAACGAATACGAGGTATCAGTACTTCTTTACGAATCTTTTCTCGAGCCGATCAAGATAAAAAAGTTTTATTTAAAATTCAAGAAGGGATTGAAAGCACCTTAATGATTTTAAAACACCGCTTGAAAGCTACTCAAAACCGCCCAGATATTCAAATTATTCAAGATTATCAAAATCTCCCAGCCGTGCCTTGCTACCCCGGACAACTTAATCAAGTGTTTATGAATATTATTGCCAATGCCATTGATGCGTTTGACGAACAAACCGTTTCATCTCCCAGCTTTCCCAGATTTTGTCAAATTTATATTCAAACGGAATTAATTAATAATGAAACAGCCGTTCAGATTCGGATTCAAGACAACGGCCCCGGAATGTCAAAAGAATTAAAAAACAAAATATTTGATTATTTATTTACCACTAAACCTGTGGGCAAAGGAACCGGTTTAGGATTATCTATTTCTCGGCAAATCATTGAACAGAAACATCAAGGAACTTTAGCTGTTTGTTCCGAAGCCGGAGTCGGAACTGAGTTTATTATTACCTTACCCTTGTGAAGATTGGGGGGTTGAGAGATCGGAGATTGTCAGCTTAGAGAAAAACATGGCAAGATCAGGAGATAATCTGGAAAATGTGGCAGCAATTTTGGGAGAGCAATGAATAGAACTTTACAGCCAGATGAGACACCCTAGGAACAAACTCGCTAAAATATGATTCTAATAGAAAACCCCATCCTTTGTGAACTTCCGTGTCTTTGTGGTTTATTCTCATTTCATAGAACGTTAGATCCAATTTAACAATACCCACTCACACTCTTTTCACTCATCATTATGTCTAGATTAATTCATCGTTTAAACTGGAAAGCCCATTCTAACTTAGAAAAATCTTTAGGTTATCCCGCTAACCAGCGATGGGTCGCTTGGCATTGGGAACCCGAACTCAACCAAGCCTTATATACAGATGGTGAACTAGCCGGAACTTCAAATGATTTAGCTTGGCAAATCTTTCTCGATCATCCTCAAATTAACGCCGATTTAACTGATTATCCCCTTGCCAAAACCGACGATTATTGGTTATTACTGGATCGTAAAACGCGGGTATTGTATGTTGGAGAAGGGAAGTTGATTCAAGGGTTATTAGAAAATCCGGAAAGTTTAGGTTTACTCGCAACCCTCGATCAAAACAGTAACCCGATAAAAGACACCCATTATGCCGCCAAAAATCAGTGGAATCAACTGATCCGCTGGATGACTCAACGTCAATGGTTAAAGCTGATTCCCATTGGAATTGGTGCGGCTTTAATTGCCAGTTTGGGTTTAACTTTGTTGAAATCCAATCAGCCCTCTCAAGTCGTTTATACTCCCTCTCAAACCCTGCCTGTCATTCCGGGAGGAAGCTGTGGCACAAATGGTTCAGGGACGGTTTCAACGTTTTATACCCCTTCAGATTCCGATCAAGAACTGCATTTAATTAGTGTTTATGAAGCCAATGCTAATCATAGTTATGGTAATCATCCCACCGGAATTGCTGAAGTTAAAATTACTCGCCAAGATAAACCTATTGTTTTAGCTTTATCCTCTTATGAACCCGTCAAATGGCAACTGCAACTGGCACCGGGTGTTCAAATTGAAAAGATTATTCTCAATGGCTATCATGATCAACAAATTGCAGGGGTTTCTGGTATCCCCGTTGAGGAATATAGTTATCAAGATACTGGAAATTATTTAGGGAATTTTCCTTATCGTTGGGAGTCTTCATCGGATTCTGCAACAGATCCAGGATTAGTCAGTCAACTCAACCAACTGACTGGAACACCGTTAACCTCCTTTCAAGGATGTTATCGCGGTACAGAATTTAAAATTCAGTAATTCTTCCGGGTCATTAGTCTTATATTCATCTGGCTGTTGCTTGTGCAAACTTCTCAAGCTTGCAGGGCAATGCTGCTATTTGAGGTATACATTGATTTATGGTCGCAGTTACCCCACCTGTTAAGCCATTTTTCTGTTTTCTGTTACCCATTACCTGTTCCCTATATTGAGAGTAATATAACTTTTGTTGGGTGAATGTAATCACTCAGTCTTTTGCCTTGTCAAAATTACTGATATCACTTTGCCATTTTCATCCCTCCCTAGAGGTATTTTGCCAAAACGATATTAAAACCAGCTTTACACAATCTTTATTTATTTACCCCATTTTATTAAAGATTTGGTAAAATCCGACTCGATCAGACCCCAATATTGAAAAAATCCCATAGAATTAGGCACAACAAGAGAAAACAGTAATGATTCAGGGTTAAAAGCTGTGACTACCACTTCAAAAACTGCTACGACATCAGGAATGTACTCTTTAATACATCATACTAATCAGCATCATCTGCTATCAAATTACGAAATTCATGCTTCACTCCTCAGTAAAGCAAAGCGTTTAACTGATATTATACTTTCCTTGATTGGACTCAGTTTAACTGCAATCATTGCCATTCCCATTGCCATTGCGATGCAGTTTGATGATCCCGGCCCGTTATTTTATAGTCAAATTCGTTGTGGTTTAAATGGAAAACCCTTTCGGATGTGGAAATTTCGGTCAATGATTGTCAACGCTGACCAGCAAAAACATTTAATTGAAAATCAGGCAAAAGGACATATTTTTAAAAATGATCGCGATCCCCGCGTCACTCGTGTGGGTCAATTTTTACGTAAAACCAGTTTGGATGAATTTCCTCAATTTTGGAATGTTTTAATAGGGGAAATGAGTATTGTAGGAACTCGTCCCCCTACACCGGATGAAGTCGCAAATTATAATCAGCATCACTGGCAACGGTTAAGTGTTAAGCCAGGAATTACAGGTGAATGGCAAACTAGCGGTCGTTCTAGCATTGATGATTTTGAACAAATTGTCCGGATGGATTTGAATTATCAACTGAAATGGTCAGTTTGGTACGATTTATATCTGATTTGGAAAACTATTAGTGTTGTTTTAAATAAAGAAGGTGCTTACTAAAGGGATCATTAAAAATCTGATTTTTGAGAAACACTGACAGCATCTACATCAATTTTTCGATTCAGGGTTGCATTGATCTTTTAAAGTTGTTCGGTTTGATTGTTAATTGAGTCATTGATTCTTTCTAAAATGAATAGTGCCTCAGTTGTAACAAATTGATAATGTCAGTGATCGCCCATGAGTTTCTCCTCAACTCAATTATTCATTAAACCAGGCTTCTCCACCCGGTAACTTGATTAATTCTAAATCAATTTGGTTGGGCAAATCTTTGACAGAATACTCATAGGTTAAATTCAGTAAGCTTTGAGTGATTTGAGTGATTTGAACTCGATCCAATCGATTGGAAATTTGGGCAGGTTTTAAAGATCCTTGTAAGACTTCAACGCTGGCTGGACGGATACTTTGTTCAATTGCTTCTTCTATAAAATTCTGCCAGTCTTCTTTTTTGATATAAAATGATTTTTTATTATCTTGAAGATTGAGCTTTTTAATTTGAACAATTGAATCAGAAATGGATGCCACCCAAGAATTAGTCAGTCGTTGTTCTAACTGATTTTTAATCAGGTGAATTATGAGTCGAATTAAAAATGATTCAATATTCCGCAAAATGGCTTGTTTGCTCATGCTTTCTAATTCATCAATCCTGATCAAAGCATCTTCATATCGCCCCTCTAAAATGCTTTGTTTTAAATCAACTAACTCTTGAACCATCTGTTAAATCTCCTCAGTTGTTATTATCTAATAATTCGACAGTGCCTTGATATCCATCAACTTTTACTCGCTGTCCATCCTTAAAAACAGTCATTGCATTGGGAATATTCATCACTGCTGGAATTTGATATTCTCTTGCAATAATCGCGCCATGGGAAAGTTGCCCACCCACTTCTGAAATAATGGCTTTTGCGGTTAGTAATAAAGGTGCCCAACCTGCATCTGTATAGGGAACAACTAAAATTAGTTTTTCACTATTTGTTAAATCAACGCTTAAATTAGGACAAACTTTTATAATTCCTTCAACACAACCCACACTAGCTGGAATACCTGTAACTTTTTGATCTAGATTGGGTTCAGTTTCACGGGTAGTCGATGATTGCGGCAATAGATTACCATACACAACATCTGGAACAGTTCTTGTTTTATCCTGTTCAAATTGTTGACGACGTTGATTCACTTTTGTCAGTAATGAATCGGAATAATTATTTTGAATCCATTGCTGAATCTCAGAATATTTTAAATAAAAAATATCTCCGGGTTGAGATAAAATCCCTGTTATAATTCCTTGATGTTCTATCGCTAAAAAATTCCAGCGTAAATGGGCTAAAAGCTGACCATACACCGTTGCAATTTTGCCTTTTGTAATAGCCTGTTGTTCACAGTGAGAGAGCCGCCATTTTTGCAAAAAATTTAATGATTTTACTTCGGCTTTTTGAGGCTTGGAAGATTGATTTTGCGCGAGATTCAATAACAGATTTTTAAAGATTTCTGCTTGTTCTCGCCAGGTAGGAACGGCAATATCTGTACCCACCTCACTTAAATATCCATAGGTATCTAACCAATTTTGAAATTGATTTTGAATCCCTTGATTTTGCTCAAAAACTTGTTGTAAATCTTGCTGACTTTGTAAATGAATTTGCCGTAATTGCGTTGCTAATTCTTGTAACGCTTTCATTGAAGCGACTTCAGGAGTCTCTTGAATTGGTAACCAGTCTTGAGGCACTCGAAAGATTGCCTGTCGAATGGCTAAACCAATCGGCCCTAAAATATTATAATAGGTTGCGGGTTTTAATAACTGTTGAATCTGTTCAGCCCGTTCTAACAGTTGCGACAAGGATAAAGCGTTTGAATTGAGAATTTGTGTCTGATATTCTTGATTAAGTTGTTCTAAAGCCGGATGAAAAAGCTGTTGTTCATCTCGTTTAAATTCCTTCACTAACTTCCGTTCTCGCTGAATTAGTCGCCATAATCCAGGTAAAGAAGAACTGACTTTTGCTAGCGGAGGTTTGCCCATTTTCTGTCCCCGTAATAAGAATTCTAATCCTTGTTCGGGTAATCCCATCATCCGAAATATTTCACCGAGTAACGTTGCGTTAAAATAGGCATGAGAACCCAGTAAAGTTGCTGTTTCCTTAAAGTCTAAATTTGCCGCCTGTTTGCCTAACACAACCGTAAAAATTTCCCCCCACACCCCACAGGTGAGGGGACGATTAATCGACCAAGTTAAAGGAGGAATTACCCCCGGAATTACTTCGGCTGCAATGGTTCTTGTCCAAATGGGGCGTAAATTAGTAATTGGCCGACTTTGCAAAATCCAGACTTTTTCCCCATCCCAACTCCATTCAATATCCTGGGGAATGCCATGATAAAATGCTTCAATTTTTTGGGCTTGTTGGACTAATTCTGTAATCACCGTTGGGGGTAAAATCTCACAAGATGGAATAGCCTCTAAATGCTCAATTTCAATTTCTAAATGGACTGGGGTTTTTTGTCCCCCGACTACTGTTGCTGCACTGCCTGGTAAGGCTTCAATCGTCACTTTTGCACCGCCATCCAGGGGATTTCGGCTAAACATCACCCCTGATACTTCACCCTGTAAATAAGGTTGAATTAAAACTGCCATTCCCGCTTCTGGAAGCTGTCGATGACGACGATAATTCACTGCCGCTTCCTGATAGTAAGACTGACGACACTGTTCAATGGCTGCGGGTAATTCTTGGGGATGAGACACCGGGCCGATGGTTTGATATTGTCCGGCAGCCGAGTTCATCTCGCCATCTTCCCCCACTGCTGAAGAACGAACAATTACCGGAAAACTGGACGAGGGAATGGCAACTTCTGGAGGTATTGCAGGAGGAACCACCCAACCGGGTAAAACATTAAACCCAGCCTGTTTCAGTTGACCCAGGCGCGTCGCTTTTTCACCACAGCGATGAACGTCTAGTTTGTGATTGAGTGAAAGTAAACCTTGTTTCATGTACAGTGTCCAGTCATCCCCTTGACGCAGATTAATCCACAGCAGTTCAACGGCTAAGGCTACGGCTGCCATCAATTCCCAAACCGATATGGGTTGTTGTTGGATATGATGCCACAATCCTAACCAAATTGGCCCGGTTAAAACCCCCCAACGCACCCCCCGGAGTCGCGCCTGAGAGACAGTGAGAGTAGAATTGAATCGGCTAAATTGCCAAATCAGACAGCCTGTTAAACCCGTGGTGAGGGCAACGATGGGAGAGTAAAGTAAAAATCCCCAGGTGACGTTGGTTACACCCCCTCCTTTGGCAAAGCAGTAACGTCCGGCTACAAGTCCTATTAATCCAATTAATCCCCATGCGGGTGTTTGGGGAAACCCCCATCGCGCTAGAACAATGGGAGTTATTCCTCGGAGAATTTCTATCACAACGGTTGCAATTCCTGTGACAATTCCGCCTTGAGAAAAAGCAGCGCTGACACTGACATTCCCAGTCCCAACTTGAGTTAAATTTTTACCGGACAACCGTTTCACAATCCAGCCTGTGAATGGGATGCTTCCTAAACTCAAACAAATCAGAAGAAAAAAGAGAGTTGTCATTAGTTATTGGTTATTTGTCGTCTGTTATTGGAGGCAACAGGCAACAGGGTTTGAATGTAAGTGATGAGTAGAATTTATGATTGTTGTCAAAGATTTATACTCCTGACTCCTCAAAAGCCCCTCCTTGTCCCCCTTTATTCGTTATCATCATCTCCTACGCCTTCAATAATACGAGAAAGCTGACTTTTTTCATTCACCGCAATTCTGGTGGGAGAACCACTAATAATCCGTTCATAATCACGGAATGAATCGGTAATTTGAGGACCATGTTGAGTAATTGTATATTCTCGAATCCCTTTATCATGCCAAGACCCCCGCATTTTAAAGACGTTAATGGCGCGGCACATTTCCCCTTTAATTTCGACATATTGCAACATCAAAATCGTATCTGTAATCGTTGAAATATGAGAATCTGTGATGGAATGAGAACCCATAAACTGGTCAGTGGTATTGGTAAAAAAGCCGGTAATTTCTTCTTGCTTGGCATATCCGGTTACTCCAATCACAAACTGTCTAAAGGCATTCTGGCTCACGCCTCTTGCTAATGCGGATAAAGAATCAATGGCAATTCGAGAGGGTTTAAATTCAGAAATTTCTGATTTAATCATTTGTAAATGATCTTCAACCCCCGCTGATTCTGGATAACTACAGAGGATTTTCAGCAATCCTTTTTGTTCCATTCCTTCAAAATCAATTCCCCAAGAATTGGCATTTCGTAACAGTTGAGCGCGGGATTCTTCATAAGCAAATAAAATCGCCCGTTCTCCATTTTGACAAGCATCTTTGATGAAAATACTCACCAGTAATGTTTTCCCCGTTCCTGTGGCACCTGTTGCCAAAATAATGGAATCTTTAAAGAAGCCGCCGCCACACATTTCATCTAAGGTTTTATTGCCGGAAGAAACGCGGGTATTAGAAGAACGTTGAGTTAAACGCATGGCTCCCAATGGGAAGATACTAATGCCATTATTTGTAATGGTAAAAGGATATTCTCCTTTCATGTGAGTGGTGCCCCGCAGTTTCAGAATTTCAATGGTTCGGCGACGGCGTTCTCCCTCTAAAACGTTGCGAAGAATAATCACATTATCAGAGACAAATTCTTCCACACCAAAGCGAGCCACTAAGCCATATTCCGCTTCTCGTTCTGTGGTCATGACTGTTGTTGCTCCCACTTGTTTCAGGCGAGCCACCAGGCGAAAAATCTCTCGCCGCACCACTCCGGCAGCATCATATTGTTGAAAAACGGCTGTCACTGAATCAATGGAAACTCGCTTAGCTTTATACTTACGAATCGCATATTGAATCCGTTCAATTAAAGCAGATAAATCAAAATTTCCAACAATATCCTGTCCTTCTGGGTCGGGGGATGCATCTAAAATAAACAGTTTTCCTTGTTCAACTAATTTTTGTAAATCCCAGCCAAAACTATAGGCATTTCTAATAATATCATTAGGCGCTTCTTCAAAGGTAACAAAAATTCCTGGCTCATCAAAATGAATAATTCCATTATAAAGAAATTGCACAGCAAATAACGTTTTACCGGTTCCAGAAGTGCCACTAATTAATGTTGTTCTTCCCGTGGGCATTCCACCATGGCTAACATCATCAAATCCTTCGATTAAGGTACGAATTTTCTGTACGCTGATCAGTTTGCGTCCGTCTTTAATTTCTTCGTTGTTATTCTCAGTCATAATTGCTGTGCTAAATTTTTTTACTTCAAATGAAAATTAATAAACCTATTGATAGATTTAACATAAAGTTTGACTCAGTTGCGAGTCGCAATTTTAGTCTTGTTTAAAAAAATAGATCAAGTGTCCGGAGAATTATATCACGCTGTGTGCAGGCAATTGGAAGTGAAAAACCTTGTTAAATCGACGGGTTAGCAATTTTGTTGCTGAGTTAAATCCTGATATCCTGAATGTGGATACTATTATACAGAAATTTACAACTGATCCTTATTTGATGCCAAAAGCATTCAGTTACCAGTTGGCTTCTTCGTCACTGAGTTCTTCATAGAGCAAATCTAAGCCAATTAGTACTTTCTCCCGGTCTGAGAGATCTCCAATAATTTTACGGACGGGAGGGGGCAAAATTTTCGACAATGTTGGGGTTGCCAAAATTTTGTCTTCCTCAGCCAATTGCGGATTTTTAAGCACATCAATCACCTTCAAAGCATAAACCCCTTGGAATTCTTTCTCTAAGATGTCTTTGAGGGTTTTCAAGGCTCGCACTGAGTTGGGGGTATTCCCAGCAACATAGAGTTTAAGGACATAGGTTTTCTTTAAGGGACTCATAGAAATTTATGGACTACAAGGTATTTTAGAGTCGGTTGATGAGGGTTTGGGTTTTCTTATAAGTCCTAAGTTACCATGCTTGATTACAAGGAATACAGTAGATTGCAACCTAAAACTGACCCTCTCACCGTCCTCTGCTTACGGACATTGATCATTCATCTTCAGTTTCAGAATTGATCCTCGTCACTATACAATTCCTTAGGAGATTATAATTCAAGTTTAAGCGGTTTGAAGTCACTGCATTGATTTTTTAGACCATCAGCGCAGGCTATGACTCTTTGGGAATGGAGCGGCGATACATTTCACAGAGATGAGCCATCACATCAATCAGGGTGAGCCGGTAATCTAAGAGCATTTCTTCACTGCGTCCTTCTAGCTTTAACTGCTTGGATAACTGATCCATTAACTCCATGTGAATCTCCACCACCCGACTGATGGGAATATCCGCAAAGAATGCTATGTTAACATACTCATCTATTTTCTGATTCAAATCGGGGTCTTTTGAAAAATAATTTAAAATAATTTGACGATATTTTGATTTCAGTTGCTCCAACAATTCCTGGCGGTCTTTGACAGGCAGGTTTCGTAGAAAGTTGCGGGGATTTCTCTTATAATACACACCGAGGTATCCTAATCGCTCATGCAATTTCTCGGCTAGCCGCTTTTGTTGACGCTCAATAAAGCGAGTCAATTCAGTAGGCGTATCCGGTTGTGATGATGAGTCATTCAAGCGTGTGGTTACTGCATGGGTAACAAATTGCCGAATGGCTTGATCAATCCAAGTATTAATTTGATCCAGTTGATCAATGTTGATCTCCACTTCATAGGAGTGGTAAACAAAATTAGCAGTAGGGTCAGGGTCAACCATTGAGATCTCGAGGGTTGACTTGGGATTGATCAGAACAATGGGGAGAAAGATATATTGTTGTTGGAGCTGATCGGCTAAAAAAATGAACTCTTCGTCATTTTCTACCACAAGACAATCAACCTGGTGATGTTCCTCAATGATGTACTGGACTAACTCTGTGATTGAGTTCATTTTTGCCATGACATAGCGTTCCCTCTGTACGTTTGCCATCACACTTTTTCTTAAAGTTGTTGAGGACAGATAAATACAGAGCGAGATTTGAGGATGCTGAATAGCAGCAGAATTTGTAGTCAAGTCGTCTGTCTGGGAATCATTAAGCGATCCTCTCTCCATCACTAACATTTTGAGATCCTGCATCACTATCTTTGATAAATTGTAACAAATCTTAACTATTTTTTGAAAAATTTAAAAGGTTAGCTCCCTCTCCTCAGAACTGGGAAGCCCCCACTAATACCATCAGCATGAGGGTGGGACTTCAGTGATCGAGGGTAAGCTCTCTATTCCGGCTAACTTTCGGTTGAGGGGATAGAAGTTAAGCCTTTGAACAGAGACTCGGCAGTACAATATTCTCTTTTTGATCTTCAACACCAATAACCCCCGCACCCCTGCTTGAAGCTGAAAATACAACTTCAGCATTCCCGTCCCAAGAGGCAACTCCTTGTGATTTAAAATTTAATAAGCTAATGTTTCTAAGGTTTCTCGTAAATATCGTTGAACTTGCTGATCCAAACTCAAAGACTGAAAGCGATCAACCGTCTGTTGTTCTAACTGCCACCGTTGAAAGCCTGAACTCGCAGCGATCGCATTTTTGAGACTTTGCCAAATTTGAGAATCTTCTGACCAGTCAGCGGTTGAATTTTGGGGGTGAGGTTTGGAGGTTGAGTAAGTCATAGTTGGTCTATCCACTAAGATATCAATTTCATTACCATCAGCCACTGCTGAATTCAAGCTAAGGGGACATTGTCCCAGCATCAACTTGAATCTTTCAAAATCAATTGATGGTTTAGTTCTATTGTTACAAATCTTTGGTAAAAATGCCTGTAGCTTGGCTTACCTTTTTGCAAGTTCAGGGGACAGCCACGGAACCCAGCGAATTCACCCAAGGCTGAACCCTCTATTGTTGAGCCAGTTCAAACCCTATTTTTTTGTAAAGGTATCCCCAATACAGCTTGTGATTGGATCTACATTCTTGCTCTAGAAGTCACCCTGAAGCCAATAAAGTTCGGGGAATCCCCGAAGTCGTGGGAGTGGTCTGAGAGTTCAAACCGAAACCCAGAAGTTGATTTAGCATCATTACTCCCTCGTTAGCTTGTGTGCAGGTACTCCTCATATTCTAGATTCAACACCTCAAATAGAGGTAATCAGTTTCAACTTTAGCAGGATGAACTGAACTTGAAAAAAAATATACAGGGGAATTAAAATGCGACCCAATCCATTAAAGATTTTTAATGATGATCAAGTTGATGATGTGGACGAGAATCAACCGCTGAAAACGGATACTTTTATGATCGAATCCGCTCACTCAATTTCTGATTCAAACAGGGTTTCTCCTTGTCGTCATCGCCGAAATATCAATGAAGAAGGTATTCAACTCATCAAAGCCTTTGAAGGAATTCGACTAGAAGCATATCTCGATGCGGTCAACGTTCCGACTATTGGCTATGGACACACAAAAGATGTCTTTTTAGGAATGACCATTACTCAGGCTAAAGCTGAGGAGTTATTACGCCAAGATATCGCAGAATTTGAAATCGCTGTTGAAGATGCGGTTCAAGTTAAAATTAATGACAATCAATTCTCAGCTTTAGTTTCATTTTGCTTTAATCTGGGAGCCGGTTCGTTACTACAATCAACTCTTTTAAGATTATTGAATGCTGAGAAGCTCAGAGAAGCCAGCCTAGAGTTCCCTCGCTGGAACCAAGCAGGAGGTCAAGAATTACTCGGTTTAACTCGGCGACGCATGGCTGAACGAGCCTTATTTTTAGGAACACCTTGGCAACCGTTCCTAGAGTATGAACTGCTGCAATTAACTCAACCCGAAATTCAATGTGAATACGTTCGTTATATTCAGAATGGACTGCAAAAAGCAGGTTTTTCTATTCAAGATAATGGCATATTTGATTTTGAAACAGACGAAGCAATCAAACAATTTCAAGCCTTTCTGGGGTTGAAACCAGATGGATTAGTTGGGCCAGTAACAGTGACTGCATTAGGCTTGTAAAACCAAATTATTAGTTGATTAAGTACACCAAAACCACAACAAAAATCATGCAATACATTCTACACTTCAAAACAGATTCCTACCTGAAACGGTTTCCTTTTGCTCCCGAAAAACTCTTGTCAGAACATCTCCTATTCTATAAAGCTGGCGATGAAATATCCATCAGCGACTACACGCAAAACTTACAAGGAAATCATATTCGAGTCATTTTAGAGGCGTTTGATTCCCGCTCAATTACCCTAGAAGATATTGAAAAACAATACTATTGTCTGGCGAGTGAAGTTGAAATATTTAATACTAACGTGCCACGAGGAAGTCGTGATGCCCAACAATTCCCCCCCATACTTCCCCCTAAAATAAATTTAGCAGTTCCTTTTCATACTCAGCATAATAATCAATACAATCCCGGCGGTGCTTGTAATGTCACTTGTATCGCCATGATCCTTAAATATTACGGGATTGATTCTCGCACCCAAGCTGACATTAACCGTGATCTTCAACTGGAAGATGTACTCTACCTAAAAACAACAGAATGGGATCAAGAATATGGATTTTCTAGTAGTAATCAAGCCCGTCATCAACCTCAATTTTTGATGCGATTATTGCGGGAGTGGGGACAACAATATGGTCAAGGGGCATTGCAAAATTCTCACTTTAAAGAACTGGCTTCTGAAAAAGACATGAAACAGCATTTAGCACTAGGAAATCCCCTAGTGATTCATGGCTATTTTACTCACTCTGGTCATATTATTGTCGTCAAAGGATATGACGAAACAACCGGCGAATGGATTTGCAATGATCCGAACGGAAAATGGTTAGGATATCAAGGCGGATATGATAAAAATGCTAGTGGCGAAAATGTTCGCTATAGCTACGATAACGTTCGCGAAGTTTGTCATATTGGTGGAGGAATTTGGTGTCATTTTCCCGTTCCTCGGGTGTTACGTCTCAGTCAACCCTCGATAAAAGGGCCGGATGTTCTTCAGGTACAAACTGCATTAAAAAAACTCGGTTTCTCAGTCGAATCCAACGGGATTTTTGATCAAAAGACCAACACTACTGTTCAACAGTTTCAAAAAGCTCAAGGCTTAAGTTGTGATGGTGTTGTAGGGACGGTAACCTGGGGAGTTTTATTGACAAGTTTTGTTTAGTTTTTTGTTAAATTCATTGAACATACTATTGCTGAATTAGGCAGTTTATGCTAGATAATCTTTATAATTTATCTCAATAATTTGATTCTGATTCAGCAATTTAATTGAATCCACATTGACCTAAAAAGGAAGAAAAAAACATGACAACGACATCTACATCTAACCTCTACGCTTTACTGATGGGAAATGACTGTTATTTACCGAATATCTTATCCAATGGTGGAAGTTACGGCAGTTTAAAAGGTTGTGTTCGAGATATTAATCTAGTTGAAGACTATCTCAGAAAAACCTATAATCTGCAACAGGATAATTTATTAAAGTTAACCTCTTCAAATGACCCAAGTAATCCGGGTCAACCATTAGAAGATCCGAGTTTATGGCCGAGTTATAAAAATATAGTTGCCAAATTTAAACAACTCACAGAAATGGCTCAACCGAATGACCGAGTGTATATTCATTATTCCGGTCATGGCGGACGGACTTCTACGAATTATCCTGAGTTAAAAGATAATAAGGGAGTTGATGAAACGTTAGTTCCGAATGATTTAGGAACAGCAGAAGGGCAATATTTACGAGATTTAGAGTTAGCGCAATTGCTGCAAAATATGGTTGCAAAAGGATTAATTGTTACCGTTGTATTAGATAGTTGTCATTCCGGGGGAGCCAGCCGAGATGAAGAAAATCAAGATTATGATATTCGCGGTTTAGATGTTATTGATACCACTCCCCGACCGACAGAAAGTTTAGTGGCTTCTCCCGAACAATTAATCGAAACTTGGGAGGAATTAACAGAAGGAAAACGTAACGTCACTGCCGCAGGTTTATTACCTCAACCTCAAGGATATACACTGTTAGCCGCTTGTCGAGATAATGAGTCAGCTTACGAGACAACTTTTGAAGGTCAACGTCATGGCGCGATGACTTACTGGCTGATTAATTCCCTCAAGAAACTGGGTTCAGGAATCACTTATCAATCCCTGCATAATCGCTTACTCGCTAATATTAATACCGACAATAATAAGCAAACCCCGATGTTACATGGTGAAGGCGATCGCCTATTTTTAAGCAGTGAAGGAACGTCTTATCAATTAGCAGTTCCAGTCATGGATATTGACATCGCAAAAAATCGGGTACAGTTGCAAGCGGGTGAAGCAACGGGTATTACCAAAGGAGCAGAATTTGTCATTTATTCACCGGGAATTAGTGATTTAAGTCAAACGGATAAGCGCGTTGCTGTTGTAAAAATTACCGATGTAGGTGCAGTTGCTTCTTGGGCAGAAATCAAACAATTGATTGGAGATAATACCTTAGGCAATATTGAAAAAGGAGCAAATACATTACTATTGCATCCGGGTGTAAAGCTAGTTAAAAAAGTTTATTTGTTACCCACAGCATCAGGCTTATTAGGAGTAAAAAATGTCAAATCCACTGTTAAAGGTCATGATTGTTTTGAGTTTATATCCGGTGATAACAAGAGTGATGTTGCCTACCAAGTTGGGGTGAATGAAAACGGCGAGTATGAAATCCTCAACAAAGTAGGAGAACCGATTTCTAATATTCACCCCATATTAAAAGTTGACAATCCTGAGTCTGCAGAAGCGTTGATTAAACGTTTAATTCATCTAACAAAATATCAAACAATTTTGCAGCTTGACAATAACGATCCTGCATCAGAATTGGCTGGAAAAATTAAAGTCGAGTTATGTAAAGCAGGAGAAGGACGAGAAGTTTTACCCTTTGATCGAGACGGTAATATTCCCATGGTTGATGAGGGAGAATATGCTTATCTTCGGATTATCAATCAATCTACTAAAACCCTCAATATTGCTGTTCTGGCTTTGCAGCCAGATTGGAGTATTGCTAAACTGCATCCTCAAGGTTCAGACTATGAAATTTTAGAGCCTAAACAAGACAAACTGATTCGTTTTAGTACCAGTTTGCCAGAGGGTTATACAGAAGCGGCTGATATTTTTAAAGTGTTTGCAACTGTGACAGGAACCAGTTTTGATTGGTTACAATTACCAGCATTAGATCAACCTAAAATTGAAATTGCGGGTAAATCAGCCAGTAATCCTTTAGAAGAATTATTTGCTGCGATCGCAGATGAAAATCCCGATCCAAAAAATGTCACTCAGGCAGTATTTGCTAGTGATGAATGGACAACAGAACAGGTTAAATTGGTGGTCAAAGAAAGTCTCTAATTTCCCTCAAAAAATCCCCCCAAACCCCCTTTTATCCCCCTGGCCATCAAAAGGGGGAGGTTAGGCCATTTCAGTCCCCGATTATTGGCCCACAGTCAAGAAGGTTTGGGGGGGTCAAGGCCAATTTCGGATCAAGTTAATATGTCGCATATTTGTGTGACTTTACCGTTGGAATTAATTTGAAGATACTTAAAGTATTGGCTAGATTAGAGTCCCCGTTTAATTAGGAATTAAGTTTGTGATCAGGTATTTATGAATCTACAACCCAACCCTAACCAACGTTTAAATATTGCCAACATGAAAACTTACCTGACTTTAACTTTTGTTCAAAGTGTGGAACCGCACTAAATTCCGAGAAAATTTAGAACTAAACTCGTTACATCAAAGGGGTTAAACCATGAAGACCATTTTGATTTTATTATCCAATCCAAAAGATTCTGTTCAGTTGCGTTTGGGAGAAGAAATCCGCGAAATCAAAGCAGCATTGAAACAATCCAAAAATCGAGATCAGTTTGAAATTGTGAGTGAGTCAGCAGTTCGAGTTCAAGAATTACGACGAACATTATTAGAATATAAACCGACAATTGTTCACTTTTCTGGTCATGGTGCAGGCAGTGATGGACTAATATTAGAAAATGATGCTGGAGAAAGTCAATATGTCAGCAGTGATGCGTTAGGGAAGCTATTTAAACAGTTTCAACAACAAGTTCAATGTGTAATTCTCAATGCCTGCTATAGTGAAAAACAAGCCCTAGCCATTCATCAATATATTGATTGTGTTATCGGGATGAATCAAGCCGTTGGAGATGAGGCAGCCATTCACTTTTCAACGGCATTTTATGAAGCGTTAGGAGTAGGAAAAGCTTATGACGAATGTTTCAATTTTGCTTGTAATTCGATTGATTTAGAAGGAATACCGGAGTCAGATACGCCACAAATTCGCTATCGTCATCGACATTATATTTCCGATATTCAAGAATCTCAACAAGCCCAAAATACAGATAATTCATCCTCTCAACCTATGTCTGAAAAACCCGTAAATCAATCTATGAACTTTAGTGGCGGGACTTTTTCAAAAGTTCAATTGGGTCAAGCTGGGCGGGATCTAACTCAAACTCAAAAGTTCAATTCCGATAACCCTGAAAAACAACTAACTGTTACAGAAGTTGTAACATTAATTCAAAAAATTGAGGCGATTTTTCGCAATTCAGATTTACCCGAAAAACAGCAGGAAAAAGCTTTAAATTACTTAGAAAATGCTCAAGAAGCAGTTCAGGAAGACGAACCTGATAAAAGTTATGCAGCCAAAAGTTTACAAAAAGCTAATAAACTGCTGCAAGATACCGATCTTTTGGTAGAATTAAGAACTCAACTAGAACCTTTATACACTCAATTAGAGCCTTGGTTAGAAGTTGAAGCTCAAACCTTATCTAATTCTTGATTTCCCAGATTTTTACTTTTAAAAGCAGGAAATTATGACTCAAGAAACCCACTCAAACCAACGCTTAAATGTTGATGATGCCTCTATAAAAGAGTCCCAGATGGGTCAAGCCGGACGGGATTTAACTCAGACGGTGATCTACAACTATTATTATGAAAAACGCACCGTTACCACATCCAGCGAAGATAATATCGATGATAACTTAATCTGTCCTTATCAAGGCTTGTATCATTTTAATCCAGAAAATGCCGAATATTTCTTTGGGCGAGAAGTCTTTGTCGAAGAACTCTATCAATATACCGAAACCCGCAATTTTATTCCCGTGTTGGGTGCGTCTGGGAGCGGTAAATCTTCGGTGATTTTAGCGGGATTAGTACCAAAATTAGTTAAAGCCGGACGTTGGCAATTTACCCATTTTCGACCGGGAAATGACCCCTTTCTTGCCCTCGCTCAAGCATTGGTTCCGCTCTATGAACCTAATCTTGATAAAACTGACAGCATGGCACAAGCTCGAAAGTTATCAGGATATTTTCAAGATAATACTGTTCCTTTATTAGATGTTTTTTCAACCATTCAACGCAATCATCCCAACAACAAAATTTTACTGATTGCCGATCAATTTGAAGAAATTTATACTCTTTGTGACGATGAGAAAATCAGTCGTCAATTTCTAGATACACTCTTACAAACATTCCGAACTCTAGCTGAACAATCTTCTCTCTCAACTGTGTTAGTCGGTACAATGCGGGCAGATTTTCTCGGAAATGCGCTTTCTTATCGCCCGGTTGCAGATGTATTGCAAAAAGGTAATATTATGCTGGGGCCGATGAATGAAAATGAACTGCGAGATGTGATTGAAAAACCCGCGCAAAAATTGGGGGTGAGTTTGGAAAGCGGACTGGTTGAACGCATTCTCGATGATGTGGATAAACAGCCTGGTAATTTACCTTTATTAGAATTTGCTTTAACTGAACTTTGGAAAAAACGCAAAGGTAAACAATTAACCCATAAAGCTTATGAAGACATTGGAGAAGTTTCCGGCGCCTTAACGGGTTATGCTGATGATAAATTTAGTAAACTTAAACCAGAAGAAAAAGAACGAGTCCGCCGAATTTTTCTTCAGTTGGTGCAACCGGGGGCGGGAAGGGAAGACACCCGCAGAGTCGCGACCAAGGCCGATTTAAACGAGAACAATTGGGATTTGGTCAAACAATTAGCAGATGCGCGGTTAGTTGTCACCAGTCGTACAGAAAAGAATTCCGAACAAGAAACCGAAACCGTTGAAGTCGTCCATGAAGCATTAATTAGAAATTGGGGACAACTGAGGAAATGGATGGAAGTAGACCGAGAATTTAGAACCTGGCAAGAACAACTGCGATCGGCAAAGAAACAATGGGAAGAAAACCATCGGGAGCAAGGTTCTTTGTTACGAGGAGCGGCCCTACTAAAAGCAGAAGAAAAACTGCAAGAGCGTCCAGAAGATTTAGAAGCTGAGAAACTATTTATTCAGGAGAGTATTCAAGATCGCGCGAGCCTCCAACAACAGGAAGAAGAACGAAAAGAGCAATTAGCCAAAGCACAGAAAGAAGCTCTAGAAGCATCGCAAGCCAGGGAAGCACAACAAAAACAAGCCAACAAAAACCTGCGGATAGGAGCAATATTTCTCAGTGTTGTAGCAGTGGCCGCGATCGCTGCTGCTGTAGGGGCCTGGTATCAGACAAAAAATGCACAACTGAGTCGGGCCAATTCTCTCGGTCGGTACTCTATGTCTCTGTTGACTGAAGGAAAGGATTTAGATGCTTTTTTGGAGGCGATTCGAGCCGGAAAAATCTTGCAAAAATACCGAGCCAAAGACCCACAGGTGTTGGGTGCTTTAATCGGTAATGTTTATGAAGGCCGGGAGCGGAACCGTTTGCTGGGACACGGTAGCCTGGTCAGAAGCGTCAGCATCAGCAACGATGGCAAAACCATTGTTTCTGGCAGTTGGGACTACACCATCAAAGTTTGGAATAGAGAAACCGGAGAATTAATCCGCACTCTCACCGGACACAATAACTATGTCAATAGCGTCAGCATCAGCAACGATAGCAAAACCATTGTTTCTGGCAGTGGTGACAACACCATCAAAGTCTGGAATCTCGAGACACCCGACGCCGAACCCCTCACTCTCACCGGACACAATGGCCCGGTCATTAGCGTCAGCATCAGCAACGATAGCAAAACCATTGTTTCTGGCAGTGCTGACAACACCATCAAAGTCTGGAATCTTGAAACCGGAGAATTAATCCGCACTCTCACCGGACACAATGGCTCGGTCAATAGCGTCAGCATCAGCAACGATAGCAAAACCATTGTTTCTGGCAGTGATGACTACACCATCAAAGTCTGGAATCTTGAAACCGGAGCAGAAATCCGCACTCTCACCGGACACCAGAACTGGGTCAAAAGCGTCAGCATCAGCAACGATAGCAAAACCATTGTTTCTGGCAGTTCTGACTTCACCATCAAAGTCTGGAATCTGGAAACCGGAAAAGAAATCAGCACTCTCAAAGGACACAAGGGCCAGGTCTGGAGCGTCAGCATCAGCAACGATAGCAAAACCATTGTTTCTGGGAGTGAAGACAGCACCATCAAAGTCTGGAATCTCCAAACCGGAGAAGAAATCCGCACTCTCAAAGGACACGATAACCATGTCTGGAGCGTCAGCATCAGCAACGATGGCACCATTGTTTCTTGCAGTGGTGACAACACCATCAAAGTCTGGAATCTTGAAACCGGAGAAGAAATCCGCACTCTCACCGGACACGGTGGCCAGGTCTATAGCGTCAGCATCAGCAACGATAGCAAAACCATTGTTTCTGGCAGTGAAGACAGCACCATCAAAGTCTGGAATCTCCAAACCGGAGAAGAAATCCGCACTCTCACCGGACACGGTGGCCAGGTCAGAAGCGTCAGCATCAGCAACGATAGCAAAACCATTGTTTCTGGCAGTGATGACAACACCATCAAAGTCTGGAATCTGGAGACACCCGACGCCGAACCCCTCACTCTCACCGGACACGGTGGCCCGGTCTATAGCGTCAGCATCAGCAACGATAGCAAAACCATTGTTTCTGGCAGTGAAGACTACAACATCAAAGTCTGGAATCTGGAAACCGGAGAATTAATCCGCACTCTCACCGGACACAATGGCCCGGTCTATAGCGTCAGCATCAGCAACGATAGCAAAACCATTGTTTCTGGGAGTGCTGACAGCACCATCAAAGTCTGGAATCTTGAAACCGGAGAATTAATCCGCACTCTCCCTGGACACAATGGCCAGGTCTGGAGCGTCAGCATCAGCAACGATAGCAAAACCATTGTTTCTGGCGGTGCAGACTACAACATCAAAGTCTGGAATCTGGAAACCGGAGAATTAATCCGCACTCTCACCGGACACCGTTACTGGGTCAGAAGCGTCAGCATCAGCAACGATAGCAAAACCATTGTTTCTGGCAGTGATGACTACGACTACAACAACATCAAAGTCTGGAATCTGGAAACCGGAGAATTAATCCGCACTCTCAAAGGACACCAGCACTGGGTCAATAGCGTCAGCATCAGCAACGATAGCAAAACCATTGTTTCTGGCAGTGCAGACAACACCATCAAAGTCTGGAATATAGACTTGGACTGGTTAATGGAGCGTAACTGCGATTGGGTGAAAAATTATTTGCAGCATAATGCTCCAGAGAAGGATAAAGGGTTGTGTGAGGGTGTCGGGAGCTTTTAGAAGTCTGAAGTCAGATACCAATTCTTTATGAAGCTGCATTTAATTAATCCCCCCTAACCCCCCTTAATCCCCCCTTAATCCCCCCTTAAAAAGGGGGGTGGGGGGGAAGCCGCAGGCGGGGGGATACGCCTGACGGCACGCTACGCGAACGTAAAAAGTTGCATGATCACAAAGAAATGGTATGAAGTCAGAAGTTAAGAAAAATGGGAACGATAACGGAAGTTCCGTTCTGAGTTAAAACGATATCAATCCAGATAAAATCCTCAATTATGTCTACTCAAAATTCTTCTTTCTACGCTTTACTCATTGGAATTAACTATTATTTCCCTAATACTTTACCTAACGGTTCATCCTACAAAAGCTTAAAAGGATGTGTGCGAGATATTAACCAAGTTGAAGACTTTCTAAAAAAATTACCCACCCCTCCAAACGAAATTATTAAACTGACTGCCTCGAATTCAGAACACAATTTACCCGTTGAACCTCCCGAACAGTTACCGACTTACAAAAATATTATTAAAGCATTTCAAAATATTACTCAAATCGCTAAATCAGGCGATCGCATATACATTCACTATTCCGGACATGGTGGACGCGCCAAAACGATTTATCCGCAAATTAAAGGGAATTCTGGACAAGATGAAACTTTAGTTCCGACTGATATTGGCAATGAAAACGGACGCTATTTACGAGATTTAGAACTGGCTTATTTATTACAGCAAATGGTGGATAAACAGCTAGATATTACTGTAATTTTAGATAGTTGTCATTCAGGGGGTGCAGTTCGAGGAGAAGATGAAGCGGTTCGAGGTTTAGGTACTGTTGATCATACACCTCGCCCTGAAGACAGCTTAGTTGCCTCTCCTGAAGAATTGGTTCAAAATTGGCAAAATATTACCGGAGAAACCCAAAATAAGGCAGGAACTCGTAGCGGTGCTTTTATGAAGGGAATGTTACCTCAAGATGTCAAAACAGGTTATATTTTATTAGCCGCTTGTCGTCCCCATGAGTCGGCTTATGAATATGCTTTTGAAGGAACAGAACGCAATGGTGCATTAACTTATTGGCTACTGAAAACGTTAACGCCAGATCCTTCTAAATTGATGATTACCTATAAAATGCTGCATGATTATATTAACGCCAATATTCGTATACAATTTCATCAAAAGCAAACTCCAATATTAATCGGTGAAAGCGATCGCTTAATTTTTGGATACGAATCTATTCCTACAGAATATACCGCTATTGTTACTCAAATTAATAGAGAAAAAACTAAATCTATTCAGTTAAATATGGGTGAAGCTCAAGGCTTAGAAACAGGGGCTGAATTTATTCTTTATCCCTTTGGAACCACAACATTTTCTGAAGATAAAAAATTAGCTTTAGTTAAATTAGTAGAAATTGAAGGGGCGACCGCTTGGGCAGAAGTTCAAACCGCTTTTTCAGAGACATCAATTCAAGTCGGCGATATAGCAATATTAACTTTAGTTTCACCGAACTTAATGTGTAAGGTTTACTTGCTAGAAGATGAAAATTTACCAACTGAAATTAATCAAAAATTAGAACTTGAAAAAATCAAAAATTCAACTTTTAGCAAAACTTGGCTTGAGTTTGTTGATAATATTGAAATAGCCGATTATTGTGTTAAAATCACTATTTTAGATACAGATAAAGCCGCACAATATCAAGCACAAGCAGGTGAGATAATTTACGAAATTTGCAAATACAATCAAATTGCTATTCAACTTAAACCAGCATTAAAAGTCAATCAGACTCAATCTATTTCTCTTCTGATGAAACGCTTAACTCATTTAGTAAAGTATCAAGCCGTTGAACAGCTAAAAAATCGCGATCCTCTCTCACCCATGCGGGATAAAATTGCAGTTAGACTGACAACAGAACCCAATCCAGACCAAAGATTAGCAGCTACAAAAAATCCAAATGAAGTGACAATCAATACAAATAAATCTTATTATCTAGAAATTCAAAATAACTATTCACGCACAGTTAATCTGGCTGTATTTAACTTACAATCAAACTATGCAATTTCTTCAGTAATAAAAGAGAATCTAGGATTAGAACATTTATCCCTTGAACCTCAACAAAAAGAAATAGTTCCCTTACAAAATATTGCAGAAAATAATAGCTTACAGAATCTCTATAAAATTTGTGTGAGTGTTGATGAAACAAACTTTAACTTCTTAGAATTACCCCCCCTCGATCAACAAAAACCTATGAGACGAGACCAACCTAAAAATCCTTTAGAACAGTTATTTCAGGAAATGACCGCAGACCAACCGCCTGACCGTAATGTTAGTTTAGCACCGTTACCCAGTTGGGAGTGGACAACGGTACAATTTACTATTACAAACAACTTATTTTGAAATCGTCTTCTCCCAACTTGAACAAACCGTTTCCCCAACAGATTTAGCAATTTTCTGCACAATTAACGTGGATACAATCGCCGCTACAGCGGGGGCTAACCCTAAATTTGCCACTAGAAAAGGAGTAATCAAACCTGCGGCTTTTGTGGTATTTTCTTTCATAGCTGCTTCAATTGTTTGCAACATTTCCCCTTGATCTGCAAACGGATTTCCACATAATAAATCATAAGATTCTAGATTCAACCGCTTTAATAAACCTTCACCTATTGCCAAGGCTTTATCTGCCACTGGCCCTCTGGGAACCGCCTCCTGACTGACTGCTTCTAATGCATCAATTCCAGCACTTTGATCTAGGTTTTCTCCTAAATTCTGTACATAATTCCCTAACTTAATTGTTAGTTCGGTTTCATCAAACTGTTCCAAATTGTTGATTAATTGATTGATATCTGACATAGGATTTTACCTCTTGATTATAATTGTTTCCAACAGGTTAAGCGATAGCATCATATTATAGCTAGTAATATGGCGATCGCAACCTTCGTCGTTACAGTCTTGTACTATGTTCTGGGGTGCTGATACACAGCTACCAGCCATTTTTTAATCAGAAGTATACTGTGATTAGCACCCAATTGAATGAAGCAGGCACTATTATTTATATTCATAACTTAGATTGTCTTTCATTCACAAACTAAATCGATTTAAGATAGTAAATCCTGATTCATTCCATTAGCAGAACTCTGGTGATTCAAATCAAGTACCGAGGCTTGCCACCAAGTTGTATACACACAAAATTTTAAAGGTTTTGAATCTTCAAAGTTACTAATATCAGCCGAAAGATAACCTTTAAACTTTAGACATTGATTTGAGGGTTGACCATTCCAGAAGTGAGAATAACAACTTCTAAGAAAAAAGTCAGAATAGTGTTCATAAGATTTCAATCCTCCATGAACCTGGCTTGAAGCCCCTGGGATCAGGGAACTTCAGGCTATATTTAGAGCGTTACATCCAACTCTGTAGGCGTGAGTTAGCTGCTAGGGGTGAGAATCCATCGCTGATTATCCCCACCATGCCAGTCCCATTGATGAATATTGCTGCCATTAACTGTATCGGGGCCGTCAGCTAAACTCAGGTCTAAGCACTTGCCGCTATATTTAGATTGAATCTGATAACTGCCATCATCTAACGCTATCAAAATCCATCGCTGATTATCGCCATCATGACAGTCCCATTGATGAATATTGCTGCCATTAACTGTATCGGGGCCGTCAGCTAAACTCAGGTCTAAGCACTTGCCGCTATATTTAGATTGAATCTGATAACTGCCATCATCTAACGCTATCAAAATCCATCGCTGATTATCGCCATCATGACAATCCCATTGATGAATATTGCTGCCATTAACTGTATCGGGGCCGTCAGCTAAACTCAGGTCTATGCACTTACCGCTATATTTGGATTGGATGTGATAAATACCACTCAAACCGTCAGTTGGGGGATAGGCTTGGCGCATAAACTGTTTATCTGTTTCGGAAAGTTGTTTATTCCAGCCCACTTCAAAGTCGCCAATCGTCAACTGATTCGGAATAGAATAAATCATGATTGACTGGGTGTCGAACTGGGAAAATTGTGTACTGTCCCGGTCTAGGGTACGGAATATGTTGTTATCTACTTGCTCTTTAGTCCAATTGTTAGGCGGACCCATGTAATAGCTATACACCGCTTCGCGATCCCAGGGAATACCTGCTTCGGGATGTTGATGTTCGTGAATACACCCTAAAGCATGACCAAACTCATGAAGCACAACCCTGGAATACTCCTCCTCAGAAGAAGAGGGAGTCAGCCATCCATAGTTCATTGTGGGCTGATCTTTATCAATCGTTAAAGCATCAGTTCCCAAATAAGACCAAGATCCTTCTCCTAATCGTAATGAGATGCGAATTTCAGCATTAGGGTCAGAACCGAATTCTAACTTGATATTGGCATATTGTTCCCACTGTTTAGCATAGTATTCAATCTTCTGATGAACAACGGGGTCGCCACCTAAGAAACGCACCCGCAAAGTTCGACCCGGTTTCCATTTTTTCGCAATAATAAGGGCAAGTCTTAAGCTTTCTATCTCTTCAGCCGATCTGGGTTGACGATCAAAAGCGGGGACTGCGTTATCTGGATTTTCCTCAATGGCGAGTTGATGGGCTTCAGGGGACAGATTTGGTGGTATATTGATACAGGTTTTGATCGGTTCAGAAACGTGTTCACACATCAGTTTAGTCCTTGTAAGTGTGTCAGACAATCAACGATTTTGGCTGTGGTTTGCGATCGCCAAAGTTGATCGGGCAGCTTGTTGTGAAGCTGTTGTTTCGAGAATATCGAGCGCAACTCCACACAAGCAAAGTGAACACGTCATGGCTGAATTCCCCTTCCGTATTGACTTACAGCAATGGGGGAAGACATTTCACTTCAGGGATTCCCCGAACTTTTGTTAAGATTGCTGCAATTACTGTGTAAGACAGTACAATAATAAGCGGATGTTTCAGTCTGAGTCTTTTGATATCCTAAAGAGTGAACTTAACCAATCTGATTTATCCTGAACAATTAAAACTTAAATGATTGAAATTTTCTGGAGAAACCCGGTTGATAGGCGTATTTTTGAGAATATCAATTTAATAATTTAGGGATGCATCGATGGCAAGACCTAACTATGGCCCTCAGTCGAAAAAACGCACAAAATGCCTTTTAGAAGTCTTGATTGCCTATGCTAATAGTGAACTTGAGTATTGCGATCGCTATGAGTCACACATTCGAGTCAACTGGCAAACCGAGAAACAATTAGTTGTCCGAACAAAAGTCAGATATCTCGAAGCCTTAATTGCTGAAACCACAACAACAGAAAAGTTAAGTTCAACCCAAATTAAAGAAAGTCTCAAACGCCTTCAAGATTTTCTGGAAATATTAGAAGATAATCGCTGTTCCACTCAAGGCTCAGAGAATTGGCATTTTACCTTAAAGTTATGGTATCATCGCCGAGATTTGGCGGCAAATTTAACAGAATTTGATCGACAGTGGGAACAGCGTCGTTCACTTAAATCTAAACAGGCAACGGGAGAAGCCCAATCTGCACAAGCCTTTCCCAGCTTACCAAATCATACTGAAAATAATATCAGTTCAGTTTCTTATTGTCAAGACTGGGGAGAAGTTCCCAATTGTGCGGAATTTTATGACCGAGAAATGGAACTATTTACACTTAAGAATTGGATCACTGAAGAACAGTGTCAACTTGTTGTGATATTAGGGATGGGAGGAATCGGAAAAACGGCACTTTCTGTACAAATTGCCCAAGATATTCAAGAGAATTTTTCCGGTTTAATTTGGCGCAGTCTCCGCAATGCACCGCCGATTGAAAAGTTACTAATAGATTTACTTCAATTTCTCCTAAATCCCCATTTTTCAAATAGAGAAGCATCTGCTAATTCCCCCCAGAATTTTGGGGTAAGTGGGGAAAAACTTCCAACCACAGTAGATGAACAAATTCATCTGTTAATTCAATCTCTCCAAACTTCTCGATTTTTACTAATATTAGATAATGTTGAATCAATTCTTGAAAGTTGCGGACGGGCGGGAAATTATCAAGAAGGTTATGAACGCTACGGACAACTCTTTAGAAGTATTGCAGAAACCAAACATCAAAGTTGCTTACTGTTAACCAGTCGAGAAAAACCAAAAGGAATTGGTTATAGAGAGGGAAATAATCAACGGATTCGTTCTTTACAACTAGAAGGAATTGGTCTGAATGCGGCTCAAAATATATTAAAAGAAAAAGGAGTAGAAATCTCTCCAGAATTTACAAGTATTATTATCAAATCCTACGGAGGAAATCCACTAGCCTTAAAGATTGTCTCCACTACAATTTCTGACTTATTTGAAGGAGATATTAATCAATTTGTCGCGGAAGGTTCTATTATTTTTGGCGATATTGCTGACTTACTCGATCAACAGTTAAATCGCTTATCTCTTCTCGAAAAACAAGTCATGTATTGGCTAGCCATTCATCAAGAATGGATGTCTTTGTCTAAACTGAAGCAAGCTTTAATCACGCCAGTTTCTCAACGAGACTTATTAGAAACATTACAATCTTTACAACAGCGATCGCTAATCGAAAAACAATCCGCACAGTTTACTCAACAGCCTGTGGTCATGGAATACATCACAGAACAACTGATTGAGCAAATTGTCCGAGAAATAATAACAGGAGAATTGAACTTATTTGAAACTCATGCATTAATTGAAGCCCAAACTAAAGAATATTTAAGAATTGCTCAAGTTCGTCTCATTCTCAAGCCCATTTGTCAGAAACTATTAATTCATTTTTATCATTCTGAAGCCGTTTATCAATACTTAATTAAAATTTTAGAATATCTACAATTACATTTTGCTCAAAAACAAGGATATGCAGCCGGAAACTTATTGAATCTTTTTATAGAATTACAATTACCCGTAGAAGGTTTAAACTTTTCCAACTTAACGATTAGACAAGCCTATTTACAAGGGATAAATTTACATCAAGTTAATTTTTCAAAAGCTGCTCTTTCTCAATGCTTTTTCACTCAAACAGTGGGGGGTGTTTTATCAATTGCTCTTAGTCAAAATAGGGAATTATTAGCCACAGGAATTGACCAAGATATTATTCTCTGGCAAACCCAAGAAAGCCGACCTTCATTAATTCTTTCAGGACACAAAGCCTGGGTTATGGCAGTTGCTTTCAGTCCTAACGGTCAACTCATTGCCAGTGGTAGTAATGACCAAACGATTCGACTTTGGGATGTTGAAACGGGGCAATGTTTAAAAACATTACGGGGTCATAATAGCCGAGTGCAGTCTCTCGTATTTAGTGAAGATAGTCAAATTATTGCGAGTGGCAGTAATGATACAACGATACGACTTTGGGATATTGAAACCGGAGAATGTCTACAGGTTTTACAAGGACATTATCGACGAATTCTATCAATTTGTTTTAACGTGAAATACGGGTTAATTATTAGTAGTAGCGAAGACGAAACCATTAGATTTTGGCAAATTGATACAGGTGATTGTGTCAGAGTTTTAGAGATAAAAGTGAATTGGATGTATGCAATGAAAATGAGTCCAGATAATGAGACTTTAGTAACAGCAAGTGATGGAAATCAGATTAAATTCTGGGAGATAAAAACAGGAAAATATTTGCAAACTATCATTGAACCTTCAGAACAAGTTTGGACGTTAGCCCTAAGTCAAAATGGTGAACAACTAGCAACAGGGAGTAACGATCATACAATTAGAATTTGGGATATGCAAACGGGTGAATGTATAAAAGTCTTACAAGAACATCATCATTTAGTTTGGTGGGTTGCCTTTAATTCAGATAGTGAAACCTTAATCAGTGTCAGTCAAGATCAAAGTATTAAGTTTTGGGATATTGCATCAGGTCAATGCTTAAAAACCTTAGATGCATACAGTAATTGGGTTTCGTTTGTTGCCTTTAGTCCGAATGGTGAAACCTTAGTGAGTTGTAGTGAAGATCGCTTAGTCAGGCTGTGGAATGTTGCCACTCAAACCTGCGAAAAAGTCTTAACGGGTCATACCAATTTAGTTTCATCGGCTGCCTTTCATCCCCAGGGAAAAATATTAGCAACAGCCAGTGATGATACCACGATTAAACTGTGGAATATTACTACCGGAGACTGTCTCAAAACCCTTCGAGGTCATGAGAGTTGGGTACATTCCGTGAGTTTTAGTTGTCAGGGTTTATTGGCAAGCGGAAGTCGAGATACAACGGTGAAAATATGGGATTTTAATACAGGAGAATGTCTACAAACTTTAGCCGAACATTCCCATCGCGTGAAGTGTGTGGCGTTTAGTCCAGATGGAAAAATATTAGCCAGTGCCAGTGACGATCAAACCGTTAAATTATGGCAAATTAAAATAGGAAAATATCTGCATACTTTAGCAGAACATACAGACTGGGTTTTGTCTGTTGCCTTTAGTCCAGATGGAACAATGTTAGCCAGTGGTAGTAGCGATCGCACGATTAAATTATGGCAGATTAACACAGGAAAATGTTTGCAAACCTTCAGCGGACATCAACAACCCGTACGGTCAGTGACATTTAATCAAAATGGTAATCAAATTATTAGTAGTAGTGACGATCATACGGTGAAAGTTTGGGATGTAAACAGCGGAAATTGTGTTTATACCTGTGATGAACATCATCAAACCGTTTGGTCTGTGGCGAGTTGTCCAAATGGTAATATTTTTGCCAGTGGCGGTGACGACCAAACGATTAAATTCTGGGAAATGATAACAGGAAAATGTTTAAATACAATCATTTTACCTCGACCTTATGAAGGGATGAATATTACAGGTACAATGGGTTTAACGACTGCGGAGAAAGTGACGTTGAAGGCGTTAGGGGCAGTTGAGGAATAAATTATAGCGCTGTGAGCTATTTCTGTGGAGTTATAGACAGCTTCCGTGCAGGAAATTATCCCCTCTCCTGAAAGGCGAGGGGCTGGGGGAGAGGTCAACGCAACTCTTCTAATACCTCATCCGTCAAGGGATTTTCACCCTTTTTTAGAGACTCTATCCAACCTTGCCGCTGTGCTTTTTTTTCTTCATTGTTTGTCCATTCAACAAACTTATCAAAATCCTTAATAGCCCCCTCAACATTACCCATTAATGCCCTAGCTAAACCCCGACCATCTACAATCCATCCAACAGTAGGCGCAAGTTTAACAGCTTTCTCACAGGCAAACATTACCTGCTCAGCTTGTCTATTTAGACTACCATACCAACAAATTATATCTCAATCACGAGCAGAAATTTCTAAATCAGCATCTAATTTTTCAGCCTTTTGAAACTGAGCGATCGCCTCATCAATTGGACCACTTTCTGCTAAGTCTCTTCCGTGCGAAATCGCAGCAATAGCAATAGCTTTATTCTCCGGGGCAAACTTTAAACTCGAATCAAATTCTAATGCAGCTTGAAACGCTAAAATTGCCTCATCAACTTCTCTTGTCACATAGGTTGGAGAGTCTGGCGGTCAACTACCTCCGACTTGATAGCTAAAATTAGACGTAGATGAATGGGTCATTTTATCTTAAGCGATCGCATTTTATGATTAAAAATAATTGATTAGCTATCTTATCATATTCAACAAATGAATACTCATAACAAAACTTCTGTAGAGACGTAGCATGCTACGTCTCTACGTCTCTACTGACTTCTAACCCCTAAACCGTTCAGAAAAATACAGACGATACAGATCACACAGGGGGATAACATCGTTTCCTTGACGTTTAATTAACCCCATACTTCGTAGTTGAAACGCTTGACTTTCTTCTAGTCGTACAGGTTGATCAGTTGAGACCACTTTCTGCATGGCTTCGGCTAATGGTTCATTCTCCTGTAAGTTTAATAAATGTCGCCGTAAATGTTCATTGTAGAATTAACTAGCTTAAATTATTTCTAATTGCTATATTATAGCGTACAATACTGATCAGTTAATCTTAGATAGGGTGCAAATTCCATGACGAACGAAGAAGAAAAAAAGCAGAATCAAGATCCGCAAGATCCTGAAGAAACCTCTCAATCACGGGGTGATCCCGGTCGCAGCGATAGAGGCCCAACAATACCAGCGCCGGAAATTGCTGAAAATCCGGCAAAAATAGATCGAGGTCCTAATTCAGATGAGAGTAATGAACAAGACGCTTGAAGTGAATTCAGATAGACAATACAGCTAGCTTCAAGGGTTAGAAGAAGACATCGGCAAAATTTGCTGAACTTGCCACCCCACAATCAAAAACTGTTGACGAATCTCTGCTTCATTTAATGGTTGAGTTTGGATAAAGTCGTCTGTCTTTGTGAATAAAACACCCAAAACACTGGCGGGGACGTGACAAAACAAACTACATCCTAAACAAGCGAGAGTTGCCAACAATAACCCCATGCTATGCCATTGAGGCAACATCCCAGCCACATCACTGACCATCACACTCACTCGGTTAACTTGGGACAGAATCCCAATCAGTAAAACCGTTGTGATTAAAGATAATCCGTGATTGAGTTGAGTATTGAAACGACTCAAAATCTGTCGTTGTAAGAGGGTTAAGGTTGTGGGTTTCATTGCGATCAACAGAAGACTGAAGATATAAAATGGACGAGACCACTGCATCCACAGAATGGGTAGGATACCGATAACCGCCACGACCCCAAACTCTAACCAAAACGGTAATAAAGGGGTGCCCATGGCAAATCCGACAGCAAACAACCCTAACCATAAGGGGAGTGTCACTAAACCGGCTAAATGAAGCCAGAGAAAGGGTTCAAATCGAAAGGAATTCATTTGGATTCAAGCTGAAACTTTTTTCTATTTACTTTATATCAATTTACTTTACATCACTACCCAGTATGTAAAACATTTTGTAAAGAGTTGAACAAGCAGCTCAGATTGGGGATAATTTTTAGTAAGTTTAAAAATAGCAAGAGTTGGGGGGAAAGACATGGCGGAGTTACAGTGATGGCTGACTACACTCACAAATGAGCTTCTCAACACAGACTCAAGCTTGAATGGGTCACCAAAGCAGCCGTTGAAATAGACAGGCATCCGCTGCATCAAGACAACTCACCGACTTCAGGCGTTAGTATCACAGGCAAGGATTGAATATCCCTAATTTTTAGGAGGGTTGATGGATTATGGAAGCATCAATTGAATCAGCAATTATGAGTCTGAATCATCAAATCAGAAAACTAGAGATTCAAGTTGATATCATTCGCATCATTAAAGAAATTTGTCGAGAAATTCATCAGGAGTTCAGATCGATTCAGCCTCAAACGAGACTTTCACTCGATCTGGATTTTGAATCTCTGGAACTGATTCAACTGATTTTAAACTTAGAGAAAAAGTATAAAATTAGCGCGGATATCACAGATATTTTAATGCGGAGTAGTCGAGGAAAAGAGGATATTACCATTGAAGAAATTGTCAATTTGATTGAAAGCGAATAACAAATAACGAATCACAGTGCGTAGCGCTATATTTACACACCTCCATGAGAAAACGTTACAATTCTCAATGGCGTGATGTGAACATCCCAATTGAATGATGGAAGCCCTACAAACACAACTGTATGAAGTTGCCCAATTTGCTAACACCCTGGTTCAAACTCAACTGACCCATCTGAGTTGGGTGAGTATTGGGGTGATTTTTGCGGCTGGGTTGCTAACGAGCCTCACCCCTTGTATGCTCTCAATGTTACCCATTACCATTGGTTATATTGGCGGCTACGAAACGCAAAACCGCTGGCAAGCCGCGACTCAGTCCAGTTGGTTTGCCTTAGGACTCGCCACCACTTTAGCCGGACTTGGAATTGCCGCCACCTTACTCGGACAAGTTTACGGACAAGTCGGGATTGGCTTACCGATTATTGTTAGCTTGATTGCCATTCTCATGGGGTTAAACTTATTAGAAGCGTTGCCCATTCCTTTACCCGCTTTCGATACAATGGGGTGGATTCCTCAAAATCTACCCACGGGAATTCGGTCTTATTTTTTAGGATTAACCTTTGGTTTAGTCGCCTCTCCCTGTAGTACCCCCGTCTTAGCAACGTTACTGGCTTGGGTTTCCACCACTGGAGATTTAATATTAGGCGGAGTCTTACTCCTGTCTTATGCCGCAGGTTATGTCGCCCCTCTGATTCTTGCCGGGACATTTACTGCTACGATTAAAAAGTTGTTGGCTTTGCGACAATGGTCGAGTTGGATTACACCTGCTAGTGGGGCATTACTCGTTGGATTTGGGGTGTTTTCCCTGTTATTTCGTTTAGTTCCGATTGCTTAATTCATGACTTCAAAAAATATATTTCTGTCTAAACTTTCAACCTGGGGAAAAATACCCCCCAATTTTTTAAAACAAGAAATTTTACCCTTACTTGCTGATTTAAGACTAGCAATTATTTTATTATTGCTGATTGCGGTTTTTAGTATTTCTGGAACCGTGATTGAACAGGGGCAATCTATAGAATTTTATCAAGCAAATTATCCAGAAAGTCCAGCGCTGTTTGGCTTTCTCACCTGGAAAGTAATTATTTTACTAGGACTGAACAAAGTTTATCAAACTTGGTGGTTTTTAGCCCTGTTAATTTGGTTTGGTTCGAGTTTAACCGCTTGTACATTTACCCGACAACTGCCGACATTAAAATCAGCCCGTCGTTGGCAATATTATCAAAAACCCCAACAATTTAAAAATTTAGCCCTCAGTACCGAGTTAGAAGAAACATCTTTAGAAAATCTTGAACAAGTCTTAAAAAAACGTTATTTTCAAGTGTTTCAAGAAGACAATAAATTATACGCCCGACGTGGAATCATTGGACGGATTGGGCCGATTGTTGTTCATGCTAGTATGTTGATCATTTTAGCCGGATCAATTTTAGGATCAATGACGGGATTTATGGCACAGGAAATGGTTCCCAGTGGCGCGACATTTAAAGTTCAACATATCTTTAATGCGGGCAGATTTGCGGCGAGTCAAATCCCTCAAGATTGGTCGGTGAAAGTGAATCGATTCTGGATTGATTATACACCCGATGGGATAATTGATCAGTTTTATTCTGACCTTTCTGTATTAAATAATCAAGGGGAAGAAGTCGATCACAAAACGATTCATGTCAATCAACCGTTACGATATGATGGGGTCACGTTTTATCAAGCAGATTGGGGCATTGCCGGAATTAGAGTTCGGGTGAATAATAGCCCTGCTTTTCTGCTGCCAATGGCACAGTTAAATACAAATGGACAAGGGAGACTTTGGGGAACTTGGGTGCCGACAAAACCCGATTTAAGTGAAGGGGTATCTGTCTTAGCTAAAGACTTGCAAGGAACGGTATTTGTTTACACGGATACTGGCGAATTAATTGCAACCACCCGTGAAGGTAACCCAACTGCAATTAATGAGAACTTAACCCTTTATGTGGATCAATTAATTGGCAGTACTGGACTCCAAATTAAATCTGATCCCGGTATTCCTGTAGTTTATTTAGGGTTTGGTTTGTTAATGATTAGTGTGTTAATGAGTTATGTTTCTCACTCACAAATTTGGGCGCTAAAATCAGGCGATCGCCTGTATATTGGGGCAAAAACAAACCGGGCAAAAGTGACATTTGAACGAGAAGTTTTAACTATTATTGATGAAATTGAATCTTCCACTCAGTTGAAAACAGAGCAAAGTGTGAATGTCTGAAATTTACGAGACATGGTAGCCTATGAAATAAGGGAGATTTTGCCAGTGCAGCCATGACTCAGACTGTTGATTTTCTTAGCCAACTCAATGCCGCCCAACGTCAAGCGGTAGAACATTTTTGCGGCCCGATGCTGGTAGTGGCGGGGGCAGGTTCTGGCAAAACCAGGGCGTTAACCTATCGCGTCGCTAATCTGCTGCATCGCCATCGGGTTGACCCTGAGAATATTTTAGCCGTGACGTTTACCAATAAAGCCGCCCGCGAGATTAAAGAACGGGTGGAAACCGTTTTTGCCGGACAACAGGCTGAACTGCAACATGGTAAACCCTTTTCAGCATTAACAGCAGAGGAACAAACCCGACTGCGATCGCAAATTTATCGCAATATTACGAAACACTTATGGATGGGAACGTTTCACAGTTTGTGTGCGCGGATTTTGCGATATGATATCGATAAATATCAAGATGAAAAAGGGCGACAGTGGCAGAAAAACTTCTCTATTTTTGATGAATCCGATGCCCAATCTTTGGTTAAGCAAATTGTTACGAAAGAACTGAATTTAGATGATAAGAAGTTTGACCCCCGTAAGGTTCGCTATCAAATTAGTAATGCCAAGAATTTAGGGCTATCTCCCCAAGCGTTTGCCCAAGAAAATCCCCACTATCAAGGGCGAGTGGTGTCTGAAGTTTATGGACTGTATCAAGATGCTTTAGCGGCAAATAATGCTTTAGATTTTGATGATTTAATTAGGGTTCCAGTCGAACTGTTTCAGCAAAATGAACAGGTTCTGGCTTATTGGCATCAAAAATTCTGTCATATTTTAGTGGATGAATATCAAGATACCAACCGCACCCAGTATAATTTAATTCGGTTATTAGCCACCAATGGTGAAAATCCTAGACAGTTTAATAATTGGAAAAATCGTTCTATTTTTGTGGTGGGGGATGTGGATCAATCCATCTATTCTTTTCGGATGGCAGATTACACTATTTTACTCGAATTTCAGCAAGACTTTGGGGATGGCTTAGCGGATGACGATACCCGCACCATGATTAAATTAGAAGAGAATTATCGGTCTCGTTCTAATATTTTAGAAGTGGCGAATCATTTAATTCAAAATAACACGGAACGGATTGAAAAAGTGTTGCGTCCTACCCGCAGCGAAGGCGTTCCGATTTACTGTTATCGCGCCGATGATGAAACCGCAGAAGCACGTTTTGTTCTGCATGAAATCAACGGATTAATGCAGGAAAATCCCGAAATTGGGTATGGTGATTTTGCAATTTTGTACCGAACCAATGCTCAATCTAGGGCTTTAGAAGATGCCCTGAGAGGACAGGTTCCTTATACGATGATTGGGGGATTAAAATTTTATGATCGTAAAGAAATTAAAGATAGTTTATCCTATTTACGAATCCTAGTTAATCCGGCAGATACTGTTAGTTTATTACGAGTCATTAATACACCACGCCGAGGCATTGGTAAAACCACGATTGATAGCTTAATCAATGCTGCCCAACAGTTAAGTATTCCCCTGTGGGAAATTATCAATGATCCTGATTCTGTGAATACATTAGCCGGACGTTCAGCCAAGGCTGTCAATCAATTTGCCGAGATGATTAGCAAATGGCAAACTCAAACTAATACTTTATCTGCCTTAGAAATATTAGAAGAAATATTAGAAGAATCTAACTATATTCAAGACTTAAAAAATCAGGGAACTGATGAAGCAGAAAATCGCCTAGAAAACCTCAAAGAACTCTGTAATGCCGTCTCTCAATTTCAAGACGAAAATGAAGATTCGAGTTTAGAAGCCTTTTTAGCCAATGCGGCTTTAGCCTCCGATTTAGATAATCTCCAAGAAGATGAACAAGCCGTTTCTTTAATGACCTTACATTCAGCAAAAGGCTTAGAATTTCCCATTGTATTTCTGGTGGGTTTAGAACAGGGATTGTTTCCTAATTTCCGCAGTTTAGATGATCCTTTAGCGATAGAAGAAGAACGACGACTCTGTTATGTTGGGATTACTCGTGCCCAAGAACAACTGTTTATTTCCCATGCCAATGAACGCCGTTTATGGGGATATCGTGAACCTTGTGTGCCGTCGATGTTTTTAAAAGAATTACCCACGGAATTAATCACAGGGAGTCTACCCACAACTCAACGACAAACTAAACCGAAAAAATCAACTAAAAAAGGCTCAAATACAAAACAAAAAGGGAGTGAAATCCAAGATTGGCAAGTAGGTGATCGCGTGTTTCATCGCAGTTTTGGGGTAGGAAAAATCACGCATATTTTTGGTGATAAATCCAGTAAGTTATCTTTAGCCGTGAAGTTTGATTATGCTAATCCTAAAATTATTGACCCCAATAAAGTTCCCTTGCAACGGTTAGATTAATGTAGGGTCTTACGATTTTAAATGAACAATCCCACATCAACTGAGAAAAACTCAGCTAAAGCTTTGGCCTGGGCTTTGCTAATACTGCGTTTACCATTAACGACTTCTGAGACAACACCTCTCGAACCAATTACACCGACTAAGTTTTCCTGTTTAATATTATTTGATTCCATTAGATGTAGCAGCATAGAATGGGGTGTTCCTTCGTCCAGAGGATAATTTTCGTTCTCAAATTTTTCGATTAGGGTAACTAACAGTTCGAGGATCGCATCTTCCTCGTTACTGCGATTGACTTTGTATTCTAATTCTTGTGCCAATTTAATAGCGCGATCGTTTTCTGCCTCGGTTTCAATCACCTTTGGCTGATATTTGGCTAGTAACTGCGCGTAGTCTGAGGGATTAATAGTAAGGGTCATTTTTCCATTTATCCGTATCGTATTCGGCGTGATTTAGAACGTACTTGATATAAATTCTCTGATGCTTGTAAATAATATCGACAATTAAACGATAGTGATTGCCTTTGATGTTGAAAACCGTGAAGTTACCAACGGCTTCGGCAGTTTTGTAAGTGGCTTGGACTTCGGTTAAATTCTGCCATCGAGCTTTACTGGCAACTCTGTACCAGTCATAAAGGGCATCACAGGCATCTGCATGAGATTGACAGTAATCGCGGAGAATCTTTCGACTAATGACACGCACATTGTTTGACTAAATCTAGTTTCTTTTCTATGTTCTCAGATTGAGAATAAAATGTCAAGCTATGTATTGAGTCTTCAACCGGATTTGATATGAGCTATGAGTCTCCTACTTTTCTACTCTATGAATGGGTTTGACGGATAGGAATCTCAATCACAAATTCAGTTCCTTCACCCGGTAGCGGATAACAATCAATTTTGCCATGATGTTTATCTGTGATAATTTGATAACTAATAGAAAGTCCTAATCCAGTGCCTTGACCAATTGGCTTAGTTGTAAAAAAGGGATCAAATACTTTAGCGCGAATGGCTTCAGAAATCTCAGGGCCACTATTAGTAATCCGAATCCGAACCCAATTAGAATTAACCGTTTCAGTTTGAATCCGAATTTGCTTAGGATCAGGTATAGATTCTAAAACATCAATCGCATTATCCAGGATATTCATAAACACTTGATTCAGTTGACCGGGATAGCATTCAACTTTAGGTAGCTGACCATATTCCGTGATGATTTCAATATCCGCATCACTATGTTTTCCTTTAAAACGATTTTGTAAAATCATTAATGTACTATTAATTCCTTCATGAATATCAGCCTGTTTAAATTCAGCTTCATCTAATCGAGAAAAGTTTCGCAATGAGAGGACAATTTCTCGAATCCGTTCAGTACCCACTTTCATGGAATGTAAGAGTTTCATAAAATCCTCTTTGAGAAACTCTAATTCAATCTCTTCAAGAAAAGTCTGAATACTAATCGGCGGTTCAGGATAATTTTCTTGATAACGCTCAATTAAATCAAATAAATCTTGAACATAATCATAAGCATGAGTCAAGTTTCCATAAATAAAGCTGACTGGATTATTAATCTCGTGGGCTACCCCCGCCACCATTTGACCCAAACTTGACATTTTCTCGCTTTGAATCATTTGTGCTTGAGTGCGTTGCAATTCTTTGAGGGTTTTTTGTAAGGTTTCGGCGTGTTGTTGGAGTTGAATTTCAGCTTGTTTGCGTTCAGTAATATCCCGCGCAATGGTTGCCATTCCCATGGGTTCACCTGTTTCAGGATTCTTGAGTGTAAATATGGTTTCATCAATGGGAATTAAATCACCCGTTTGAAAATGCTGAAATTGTAATTCTCCTTGCCAAGATCCCTGGGTGAAGAACATCGGTAAGATGTTATTCTGAAGCCGTTTTGCGTCTGAGGGAGTGTAGAAATCAATCACTTGTTTCGTTTGTGCTTCTTCGAGATTCTTTAACCCCACCATCTCTAACCCAGCCGGATTGATATAAACAGCGTTACCCTCCAGTGTCGCATATCCAATACAGTCCGAACTCGCTTCAATAATTGAAATCAGCTTTTGACGTTCCGCTTCAGCTTTTTTGCGTTCGGTAATATCCAGTGCATGGGAAGCTACACCAATGATTTTTCCATCGGAGGTAACTAAAGGGGTGTTATACCACTCACAAATAATCGTTTGACCCGCTTTTGTCAGATTTTCGTTGACATTCTGATACCCACCTTGGTGTAGGAGTAACTCCGCACTCACGCCTCGAATATGTTTGCGAGCCAATTCTGGGATAATAAAATCCATGTGGCGACCCAGCGCTTCCTTGGGAGAATAGCCAAACATTCGCTCTGCAGCAGGGTTCCATGCTGTCACTTCCATTTGAAGGTTCCATTCAATCACGGCGATGGGGGTTTGCTCCACCATTAATGACAGTCGCTGTTGAAACTGTTGTAGTTGTTCTTCAGTGCGTTTGCGATCGCTAATATCAATCAGGCAACCATTCCATATCGTGGAACCATCTGCTTGACGTTCAGGTCGTGAAAATCCTTGCACCCATTTCACCTCCCCAGAGGGAAGTACACTACACCATTCACATTTCCAGTCTTGCAAGGTTTGTGCGGAAAACATCACCGATGCCATCACCGCTGCTTCATCGTCTGGATGAATTTTCAACAAGCTAGCATCCTGTTGGATGTGTTCGGGTTCAATCCCATATAAATCTCGACAACCGGAAGACACATAAGGATAAGAAATAGTGCCATTGGTGTCTAGATGAAGCTGATACAGCATTCCGGGGATATTTGCCGCCAACCGTTGAAAACGAGCTTCACTCTGTTTCAGAGCATTCTCGGCGGTCTGACGACTGGTCAGATCAATGGCAACACCTCCTGTGGCATAAACTTTACCATTCGCATCGGCAACCGGAAACTTAATACTTTCATAGGTTCGCTGTCCATCCGGAAGCTGAACAATTTCTTCTGAAGTAATCGCTTGACCTGTTTTGATGACTTGCCGATCATGATCTCGTAAACTGTCGGCAATTTCTGTAGGAAATACATCATAATCTGTTTGACCTAACAGTTTTTCCTTGGAAGTGTGTAAAATTCGCTCCAACTCTTTGTTGGTGAGAATATACCGACCTTCCAGAGTTTTTAAGAAAATCGCTGCGGGTGCATGATCTAGGACTGCCTGTAACTGCGCTTGACTTTCTTGCAATGCGATTTCTGTTTGTTTGCGATCGCTAATATCATGACGAATCGAAATATATTGATAAGGTTGATGGGTTTGATCCAGTAGGGGAACGATAGTGGCTTCAACCCAGTAATATGAACCATCCTTCGCCTTATTTTTGATTTCCCCTTGCCAAACTTTGCCTTGAGAAATTGTACGCCACATTTTCTGGAAAAATGGTTTGGAATGATAGCCCGAGTTGACGATACTGTGATTAACCCCGATTAATTCTTCCCGAGAATAACCGGAAATTTGGCAAAATTGATCGTTAACGTTAATCATGTTGCCTTGAAGATCTGCAATGGACACAATCGCAGCGTGATCGAGGGCAAATTTGAGATTTGTTAATTCTTGCAGAGATTGTTGCAATTGAGTGGTACGTTCTGCCACTCGAATTTCTAATTCTTCGTTGTAGCGTTTAAGGGTTTCTTCGACTTGTTTGCGGGTGGTAATATCTTCAATTGTACCCAGAATACCCATCACTTGACCTTGACTATCCCGGAGGGGAATTTTATTGGTATCTAACCAAGCCTGCTTACCATCGGCTTGTAGTTGCGTTTCAATAATGTGTAGTTCAGGTTTGCCTGATGCGATCACAACGCCATCACACTGACGATACCAGTCGGCTTCTTCATCTGTCCAAGGCAAATCATAGTCTGTTTTGCCCATAATATTTTCGGGAGAACCGACACCCGCGGCTGTTGCAAAATTTTGGTTGCAGCCTTGGTAGATAAAATTGCGATCTTTCCAAAAAATCAGTTGCGGAATATTATCTAATACGGATTGTAATACCTGTTGGGATTGTTGCAGTTGAGCTTCTACGGCTTTGTGTGCGCTGATATCAATCATGCATCCATCCCATAAAATGCCTCCATCGGGTTGTTGATGGGGTTGAGAAATTCCCTTCAACCATTTTTGTTGTCCAGTCGGCATGATCATTCGCCACTCAAACTCCCATTTCGTTAAAGTTTCTGCGGAGTGAGTGATGGCGGCTTCTAGTTGAGGCCAATCATCCGGATGCACCCTCTCAAACAGTAACTCAGGCTGTTGCTGAACTTGTTCTGGTTCAATTTCACACGTGTCGCGACAACCTGAAGAAATATAGGGAAACGTTCTTGTCCCATCCAGATCGAGGCGAAATTGATAAATTATCCCCGGCACGTTGTCAGCCAGTTGTTGAAATCGCTCAAATGCTTTTAATTCCCCAACTTGACCGGCTTTCTGATTTTCAGCAACTTCTTCGACATTTAAAGTCAGTCCCCCAACTTGACCGGCTTCATCATACCAAGGCGTGGCTTGCCATCTCAGACTTTTGAATTGACCCGGCCCGATCCCAACATCCTCCGTTTGCCAAGACTGCTGAGAACCCGATAAACAACGCTTCTGGATCACTGGCCAGTGCGCTGGAAGCATTGGACAAGTTTGAGTATAGGAACCCCCCTTCAGATGATGATCGCTTAAATGGAACAATTCTCGCCATCGGGAGCTAGCCAGAATATAATGCATCTGGCGATCAAACAGAGCGATCGCACTTGGGATCTGTTCGAGCCAAAGCCGTGTTTGGGCGGTGAGTTGAGGTTGGGCAGTTAACATCTTTAAATGGATACAACGATTAAAGGGTAAAGGATGTCAATTGGATAATTGTTCAAAGTAGCGCCTTTTTCACCTTAAAGTCCTGTCGATCAGGTCAGTCTCTAGAGCCAGCCAACTGTTGATTTATTTCTCAGTAACAGATACGGATATTACTGATCTATAAGATTCCCAATTCTATTATTCGATTAACATATTAAATCTGTCATCCGCACAATTATAGAGAGGTTGATGTCAATCTCAGCAAATCCCTCTCCCTAATTTCCCTAACCTTGAGGCGGTACAAAAAAGGTCAAAACGGGCATTAGACCCTGAACCAGTAGATTTTCCGAGCGAACTATGTCACAATAAGCATTACAGAATTGCTCCATTTCCATCCCTCCGGCTTAACGGTTCATGCAAACTCCCCGCATCCATCCTGATACGATAGAAGAGGTGAAACAACGGGCTGATATTTATGATGTTGTTTCGGAACGAATGGTGCTGAAACGGCGAGGGAAGGATTTTGTCGGTTTATGTCCCTTTCATGAGGAAAAAACCCCTAGTTTTACGGTCAGTCCCACTAAGCAAATGTATTACTGTTTTGGTTGTGGTGCAGGGGGAAACAGCATTAAGTTTTTGATGGAACTGAATAAACAGTCTTTCGCCGATGTAGTGTTAGATTTAGCGCAACGTTATCAGGTTCCCGTCCAAACAGAATCCCCGGAACAACATCAGGAATTTCAACGTCAGCTTTCCCTGCGAGAACAGCTTTATGAAATTAACGCGATCGCTACCAGTTTCTATCAACATACCCTACAACAATCGGAAGGTCAAACAGCGTTAGATTATTTACAATTAACCCGCAACTTCACAACGGAAACCATTCAACAGTTTCAACTGGGTTATGCACCTTTGGGATGGGAAACTCTTTATAGTTACTTAGTGGAACAGCGGCAATTTTCGGTTCATTTAGTCGAACAAGCGGGGTTAATTGTACCTCGAAAAAATGGCAATGGTTATTATGATCGGTTTCGAGATCGGTTAATGATTCCGATTCATGATCCCCAAGGACGAGTCATTGGATTTGGAGGCCGAACTTTAGCCGATGAACAGCCAAAATATCTCAATTCCCCAGAAACTGCATTATTTGATAAAGGCAAAGTTTTATTTGGTTTAGATCAAGCCTATTCTGCCATTTCTCAGCAAGATCAAGCCATTGTGGTAGAAGGCTATTTTGATGTGATTGCCCTCCATACTGCTGGCATTAAAAATGTCGTGGCTGCCTTGGGAACAGCGTTGAGTGTGCATCAGGTGCGTCTGCTGTTACGATATACTGAATCGAAACAAATTATCTTCAATTTTGATGGAGATGCGGCTGGACAAAAGGCAACGCAACGGGCAATTGCAGAGGTAGAAACCTTAGCTTATCAAGGGGGGGTTCAACTCAGAATATTAAATTTACCCGATGGTAAAGATGCTGATGAATTTCTTAAGATTTATTCTCCAGAATCTTATCAAGAATTAGCCATTCATTCTCCCCTTTGGATTGATTGGCAAATTCATCAGTTATTGTTGGGACGAGATTTAAATAAAGTTGTTGAAGCACAACAAGTAGAGCAAAAAATAGTTGAACTGTTGCAGCCGATTGCAGATGGAATTCAACAAATTCATTATATTGAATACTGCGCCGAACTTCTCAGTCAAGGACAAACTCGTTTAATTCCGATTCTATCTAAGAGTTTGCAAACAAAAATTACTAAACGCAGAAGAGCGCCTCAAACTCAAACACATCAAAAAAGTTCTATTGATTTACCGCTCACCACTAAAGGAAGCTTACTGGAAGAAGCAGAAACTTTATTATTACGAGTTTATATTCATTATCCTGAACATCGACAAACTATTTTAGATGGGATGGATGCACGGGATTTACAGTTTAGTTTATCTCACAATCGTTTGCTTTGGCGTAAAATTGCTGCAATTGAAGAACAGTTTAAAGAGTCAGTAGACCAGATTGATTTAGCTTCTCTCTTACCGGATAATTTTAGTAAACAACAAGAAAATTTAGAATTATCTCATTTGCTATATTTAGATGAAATGGCTCAGCGCCGGGTTTTACGCGCTCCTTTGGAAATTCGGGCAGCGATCGCATCAATGGAATTTGTAATCTGTCAGAAACGTCGAAGTTTAGCCTTGCAGCTTTGGCAAGAAACCAACTGGAGTCAAAATCCAAGTCTGGCGCAAAACTATCAGAATCAATTTTATCAAGAGCAGGAATGGATTAAAGAACTGGAACGATTGAGGAAAACAAATTATCAAGAATTAACAGCCATTCCGTTAGGAAAATTAGCGGATATTTGAGTCATGAAAAACCACAAAGACACAAAGAACACAAAGGCCTTGAAATTCTTACCTGTGGCGATCATAAAATTATATCATATCCGGTTGATTGATACTCCTGTAGAGACGTTAAATTTACGGAAAGTTGGCTGTCTTGACGGGTTGGCTAACGCCAAACATTTTCCTTAACATCTCTACCTAGAAAACTGATTTTTCAGATGGATTGATTCAACGGATTTCATATTAGAATTCATCTTGAGGTATAGGTTGGGTAGAACAAAGTGAAACTCAACAACTAACTCTTTATGAAACTGCATCTCATTGATCCCCCCTAACCCCCCTTAATAAGAGGGGTGGCGAAGTGAAACCCAACAACTATTCCCTATTCCCTCAGATTAAGCAATTTCATCAATTTCTTCTGTAATAATTCGGCGGATAATTTCAGTGATTTCTGCTGCTATACGGGCATCTAAACGAATGGATTCTTGATCAAAGTTTTCTAAATCTCGAATGGGAATAGCACCTCTTAATGTTAAAGCCAGGGAGCGGAGTTTGGCAGATTTTCCTTCAGATTTAGGCAAGGGATCAACAAACTGAACAAATGCCATATAAGTGGTTTCAATCGTGTTTCTGAGGCTGCTAGGGCCGTGTCCCAGTTTGGATAGAATCACGGGAGATTGAATAATATTTTCTAGCCCTAAGATTTTGAAAGCCGCATCAATAAACCGGGCGGGATCTTGTCCTAAAGCAGTAATAATACATTGTAAGTTCTTTTCCGTAATTCCGGGAAAACGGCATTCTGGAATTAAATGATTGTGCCATCCAATCATTGAAATGATTCGGGTTAAATCATAAGCTGAAACGAGGTTTTCACCTCGGGGTGTTTCAGGAGCTGCTTGTAACAAAACTTGATGGTTTAATAGATCATAGACTTCAGGATATTGAATATAAGGAACTTCTCCATAGTCCCCTTGAAATTCTAATTCCCAGTTGCCAGTGATCGTTTTTAACCAACGTTCCAGTTCAGAACGGGTTTCAAACCGTTTAAACATGGCAGCCAGGGCGTTAGAACTGCCTAGGGTTTTTTGATAGGTAACAATATCTTCAACCGTTTGGCAAAAAGGCAGTTGAATTTCTTCGTTTTCTGGATCACGAAAGACCCAGTGATGATTGGCAGTTTGGAACTGTTGACTATCAATCTGGCTAATGGTATTTAACACCGGAATGAGTTTGGTTGCACTCCAAAACTGGGTATTATTGAGGGCATTTCTAGCCAACCATAACCCCTCTATTCTTCCTTCATGCCAACTTCCCAAACAGATACAGGCTTCTTGAATCTCCTCATGTAAAAAGCTTAATCCTTCTGGATGAATAATCGGTAATTGCCCTAAATGAGGATATGGACGAAACCGCATGGGTTGTTGTTTGAGGTAAGAGAAATAGTTTTTAAGTTCGGTTTGAAAGGGGGATCGATCAATGCCTTGATCTAAAAAGGCTAACCGTTCCGCTGAAGCACCTTGTTCTATTTCAAGTTGAAGAAAGTGTTCAAAAACAGCTGTCCGATTTTTTGCCAATTCTAGTTGAGTCTTGTTGGGTGGAGTCATTCAACCCTCAATTTTGAGCCATTTAAAATTATTTCAATTTTACCGCAGTTTTGTAGCCAGATGATCCTGTAGAGACGCTACATATAACGTCTCTACGAAAATCGGATGAGGCAATCTTAAATTACAGAGATGAGGATTTTTGCGGCTGCATTTGGGATAATGGAGAAGCCAATAACAACAGCTTGTCTAATAACCCTGGAGCGAGGCGACTACACCAAACTGCCAGATGACTTTGCCATCCCACTAAAATTTCAGTGGAATTTTTTCGCAGTCCTTTCATCAGCACTTTTGCCACTTGTTCGGCTGTCATCGGCATCACCCAACGAAACAGATGTAAACTGCGCGTCATATCTGTCTCTGTCAGGGTGGGTAGTAACGCCACAACCCGAATGTTATGTTGGCTGAGTTCGCTGCGTAAGGCTTGAGTTAGCCCTAAAATGGCAAACTTGGTGGCTGAGTAGGTAGACATAGTCGGGGCGGCAATTTTCCCCATTAAACTCGAGACATTGACAATGGTACCCTGCTGACGAGCCGCCATCCGTCGAGCCACTAAACGAGTAATGGTATATAATCCCATCACATTCAGGGCAATTTCTTCTTGAACATCTGGGATTTTTGACTGTAAAAATGGGGTTTGATGGGCAACACCAGCACAGTTAATGAGTAGATCAATCGGTCCGTAAGCTCGCCAAGCTTGGGCAATGGCAATGTTAATTTTAATCGGTTGTGTCAGGTCAATGGCTAAAGTCACCACCTCAACATTTAAGGCCTCAATTTCAGTTGCGAGTTGGGCGAGTTTTTGGCGATCGCGAGCCACAATTAACAGGCGTTTTACGCCATTTTTAGCCAGTTCTAGGGCAATAGCACGCCCAATTCCACGAGAGGCTCCGGTGACCAATGCAGTGGTTTCATGAATGTTCATTTAAAACCTCCTTGAAGTCAAATATGATGGCACAGTATTTGTCATTGGTCATTCGTTATTTGTTATCACGTTGCTGTCGCAACAGACTATGTGACTGTGACAATCAATCCCTTTTGAGAGATTGTATTTAAAGCTCGTTAATTTTCAGTAATTAACAAATAACAAATGACTCCAAACTTTCGCGCTGGATGACTCGTTTCATTGTTCTCAAATGATTGAGTAGACCCTTTGTTGTCATGATTGATGATTTAGAGGCACATTGCGCCCTCTAAATTTGCCTAGCCAAGACACAGAGATCCGATTGAGTTGTCGAATCTCATGATTGAATTTGTCCCCGAGAATGGAACGGTTGAGACTTAGAAAACGATGCCAGATGGAGCGATATTGACAGACATTCTTGTAATTCCTCAACTCATCTTAGATTGACTGAGCACAGATAGTCTCTAGCATAGATTGATCAGTCTCCTGACGACGAGTGTTCACGCATTAAGCTAGCTTTCTTATGCATAATCTAACAACCCTATCTGAAATTTTCAACCGATTTTAATAAGAAAATCTTAATACTTATTTACATTTCGTAAAAATATTTTCAGTTTGAAATTCAGTTGAGGGATTCAAAGGCAGAATTATCAAGGGATAGAAGGGTTAATCTGACAGTATCTCCCTCACTCAGTTTGAGGGAACTTTCCGGATTCTATCTTAAGAATCTTGTAGATCTATAGTTTTAGTGTTACAGGTATCATTTGAACTAAAATATCTGAGGGTTTTCACTGAGAATGGGATGGCATTTTTATCCCTAGCGGTGAATTGTCATCTTCATATAAATAAGCTATGGTAAGCTCCATAACAGTAAGGATAAGGGGTTAATTCTTTGGTTCCGATTCATGATGACAATCCTGTTAGCATTACACCTTGGATAACCCGAGGTCTAATTGTTGCTAATATTTTCTTTTTCTTGATCGAGTTAAGTTTATCTGCGGATCAGCTTCAAGGGTTTTTATATAATTGGGCGTTTGTTCCCTGTCAACTGTTTGAAGTGTGTTCTACCGCTTTACCCCCTTCTGAGTTTCCGGAAGCGGTAACCCTAATTACCTCTCAGTTTTTGCACGGAGGTTTTGGTCATATTATCGGAAATATGCTGTATCTGTTTATTTTCGGGAATAACATTGAGGATTGTTTAGGTCACTTTAAATTTTTAATTTTTTATATTGCTTGTGGGGTGTTGGCTGCCCTGACGCAAGGCATTTTTGCCCCAGACTCCATCATTCCTACCCTGGGGGCAAGTGGGGCGATCGCCGGGGTATTAGGGGCTTATGTCATTCGATTTCCTCGGACGAAAGTGACATTGTTACTGCCAATCGTACTCTTCTTTTTTAGAGTGCGACTCCCTGCATTTTTTTTCCTCGGTTTTTGGTTTGTGATGCAATTTTTGTATGGTGTTGCCAGTCTTGATGCCACAGCCAACATGGGATCAGATGGCGGTGTAGCTTACTGGGCGCATGCGGGCGGCTTTATCTTTGGGATTATTCTTGGCCCCATCCTGGGTTTGTTTTCCTCTTCTCGACGTTAGTTTGTTGACCAAGATTTGACTTGATTTACCCAAGATTCAATCCCTTTTTTTGTCGGTTGACCCTTAGAAGTAAATGTCCACAGATCCCGTTTCTGTTGAGGGCCATAACTCATATGAATTGGTCGATCTACGCCATAAAAATAAAGAGAATCAAAGGGTAATTTTTGGTTTAAAATCCATTCCACTAATTGATCGCTGGCTAAATCTCGAATTCGGAAATCACAAGCAGCCCCTAAGCGGTTGCAATAAAATTGACCATTTTTCTTGATTTCATGGGCGATATGTTGGTCTAGATTGGGGGCAACCCGACCATTTTTTAACCCTGTTAACGGATCTTTTTGTTCTAAGTATCGTCTCAAATCCTGAGAACAAAATCCATAGGTGAGTTGAAAGCGATCCCAACTAAAATAATCAATTACAGGATCAATAATCCAGTGATGCAAGGCTTTTAGGGCGGTCAAACTGGCTTGATTATCTGGAAACGGATTAATCTGGTCTGCATATTTTTGATAAGTTTGAGTGCAGGTACAGAATGCTTCTAAAGTAAAGTATTTTCCTAGTTTAAGATCTTTTTGAATCATCTAAACTACTATCAAAAGGGAGTGGGTTAGACTTCCAAACTGATGATTTGGGCTAGCATCTAGCAATTCAAGGATAAGTTGTTGATTAGGATAGATATAGCAGCTACATTATTCAGTAAGGAGATCGCGGATTCTCTTAGAGGGGGTGTAGGGTGTAGGGAATACTAAAAGTGTGTAGGATGCCCAACTCGGGGCACCCTTTGATCTAAAGTTTAGGTGAAAGAAACAAAATCATTTTGAGATAATGTAATAGACCGAGAAAAATTAATTTCTAAGTCATCACTTCCATTATCATCTACATCAAAGATTGCTGTTGTGCGACCATTGCTGTAGGAAATCTCAGAAACTCCCCACTGAAACCCTTCAATGGCTAATTTATCTGTTCCTGAGAGAAAGTCTGTGATGATATCATCATCATCACCCCCATCTTCTCCCGGCCAGCGAAACACATCAACACCGCTACCACCTGTGAGGGTATCTGCACCTTCGCCCCCTGTGAGAGTATCTGCGCCGCTGCTACCCTCAATCAAGTCATTACCTTCGCCTCCGGTTAAACTGTCATTTCCGCCTTGTCCCAACAGGGTATCATTGCCTTCACCCCCTGTGACCCAGTCTGATCCTGAACCTGCATTGACAAAGTCATCCTCAGCCCCAGCCGTGATCCGATCTTGTACTGATCCCCCTAAGATGGTATCATTGCCTTCACCACCATCCAGAGTATTACGACCTGCTCCACCATCAAGAAAATCGTTACCACTCTCTGCAAAAATTCGATCTGTGCCGTCTCCGCCGAAGAGGCTATCATTGCCTTCACCACCTCTAATACTGTCATTACCGGCAGCACCTTCGGCTGTATCATCTCCCGAACCGCCTATTAGGGTATCATTGCCTCCCAAACCCCGCAATAAATCTTGACCCGAACGACCATCAATGTGGTCATTTCCTGAACCCCCAGTGAGGGTTTCACTATCATCGGTACCAATTAAAGTTGCCATAATTCTCTCCCAAGAAGTTGCAGTTCAAAAGCGATTAACAACAGTTGTTGTTCTTGAACCGTATATTAAGTTACAAACCATGAAACTTGTATGAAGAAAACATGAGAACTTCTTCATCATTCTTGAGTGAAAGGGAATCAAGAATAGGGAATCGTCAAGTCACGTCAGCTTAAAGCATTAGTGCTATACAATAATCTTGTATTGACAATGATGAACTGTGCTCGAATTAACTAATTTATTAATTCTGGGAGGCGGTGGACTAGCAGCCGGAATTCTAGCAGGATTTTTAGGAATTGGCGGGGGTACAATTGTGGTTCCTATCCTCCTGGCTTTGGGATATCCACCTGTGCAAGCAGTTGCCACCAGTAGCCTTTCAATTATGATTACCGCTTTGTCTGGTAGTGTACAAAACTGGCGGATGGGTTATCTGAAATTCAAACCCGTTTTAAGTTTGGGTTTGCCGGCATTAATCACTGCACAACTGGGGGCCTATTTAGCAGATGCTGTTTTTTCTCCCCGCATTTTATTATTTGCGTTTGCGGGTTTGTTATTGCTCAATACTTATTTAGTTCAACTTAAAAAACAAATCATTACTCATGCACCTAATACTGAAAGATCAACAGATTCCGGATTAAATCCCATTGTTGCTTATGCAATTACAGGCAGTTTAGCGGGGTTACTAGCGGGTTTATTTGGGGTTGGGGGGGGTGTGATTATGGTACCGTTACAAATTCTTCTTCTCAATCAACCCATTAAAACGGCAATTCAAACCAGTTTAGGTGTTGTTGTGATCACGGGTTTATCGGCTTGTTTAGGACACGCCCTGCGCGGAAATGTCGTCTGGTTAACGGGAGTTTTACTGGGAATCGGAGGATTATTAGGGAGTCAATTCAGTACAAGATTTTTACCTCAATTACCGGATAAAGTGGTCAGTTTTGCGTTTCGACTATTACTCGTTGTTCTAGCAATTTATGTCTTAAAACAGGCTTGGCAAAGTTAGAAAAAACAGGAACTAATAATCATGGCAAGTCCTATACAAACATTCAGTGTTTTAATTTTAGCGGGCGGACAAAGTTCTCGCATGGGTGAAGATAAAGCATTGATTGAAATTGATCATCAACCGTTACTACAGCGGGTTTGTCATGTGGCAATTACGGTGAGTTCTGCGGTTTATATTCTGACGCCGTGGCTGCAACGGTATCAAACTATTGTGCCAGCAAACTGTCAATTTTTACGAGAGTCTCAACCTCACCAAGGACCGCTATTGGCGTTATCCAATGGACTGACAATCCTCAATACAGATTGGGTATTGCTACTGGCTTGTGATTTACCCTTTTTAGATTCAACTATTTTACAACAGTGGATTAAACGGTTAGATCAGGTGCCTCAATCTACCTTGGCAGTTGTTCCCTATCAAGGGTCTCGCTGGCAACCCCTCTGTGGTTTTTATCGCCGACAATGTGATGTTGATTTACAACGGTTTATTCAACAAGGCGGACGTTCTTTTCAACAATGGCTCCCTCAGATTGAAGTTCATTCGATTCTTATCGATCAAGCCCAAGAATTTATGCTATTAAATTGTAACACACCGGCTGAATTACAAAAGATTCGTCACAGTGATTGACGGGTTGATCATTGGTGTAATTAATACTTTTTAGATTGAGGGTCAAGGGCATCTCGTAAACCATCCCCAATATAATTAATACAAAGTACGGTTAAAAAAATTGCTAATCCCGGAAATAATGCCATGTAAGGGGCTGTTTCTAGATAATTTTGGGCATCATAAAGCATTCGTCCCCAAGTGGGAATATCGGGAGGAAATCCTAAACCTAAAAAGCTTAATGTAGATTCTGTGATAATAGCATTTCCTACGGCCAATGTGGCGGCGACAATAATCGGACTGAGAACATTGGGTAAAATATGAACCCAGATTAACCGTTGGGGTTTTGCCCCAATGGAACGGGCTGCCATGACAAAATCCTGTTCTCGGGTACTTAAGAAACTCGCCCGGACTAAACGGGCGACAGACATCCAATTCAGTCCCCCCACGACGATGACAATCAGTAAAAAAATGCCTAATTCTGGCCCTGCTAAAGCTTTCATGGGTTCTCGAAAGAGATAGATAATTAACAGTAGTAAAGGCAGTTGGGGTAAGGAAATAAATAAATCTGTGAGCCGCATTAATAGATTATCTAAAAAACCGCCATAAAAGCCTGACATCGCGCCAATGAATGTGCCTAAAAAAATCGCTACTATCATGGCAGCAATACCCACTGTTAGGGAAATTCGTCCACCGAATAAAATCCGGGCTAGTTGATCTTGTCCTAAATCATTTGTGCCTAAAGGATGTTTAAAGTTGGGGGAAGCTAAGGCATTACTAAAGTCGATTTGATCAAAAGGCGTGGTATATAAAAAAGGGCCGATGATAATTGTAACGATAATGAAGCTGAGAACAATTATTCCCAAGACTGCCATTTTATCTCGGCGAAACTGTTGGCTGGTGGCTTGCCAAAGAGAACGGGATTTTAAGATAGGATTTGTAGACATTGAATCCATTATTGATATTGTACACGGGGATCTAAAATGCCGTATAAAAGATCGGCAATTAAGTTAAAAATAACGACTAAAATGGCGTAAGTAAAAGTGATTGCCATCACCACAGGGGTATCACTGCGATAAATTGATTCGACGAGTAATGCACCAATTCCCGGAATCCGAAACACTTGTTCTGTAATTAATGCCCCTGTGAATAAACTGGGAATATCTAAAGCAATTAAAGTGACAACGGGAATTAAAGCATTGCGGAGAATATGCTCAACAATTACGGTCAATTGAGACAGTCCTTTGGCATAAGCAGTGCGAACATAGTCTTGGTTGAGTTGTTCTAACATTGAAGAGCGAATAAATCGCATTAAAACAGCGGTTTGAAATAAGACTAAAACACTAATTGGCATAATTGATTGTTTAATTTGTTCAATCAGGGTTTGCCAGTTGGTGACCTGGAGTGTACTATTATAAATAAAGGGAAACCAGTTTAGTTTGACACTAAAAATAATGATAAACAGTAAGCCTGTAAAAAAGGGGGGTAAGGAAAATCCTAAAAATGTAAATGTTGTGGCAATTTGATCTAAAATAGAATAGCGTTTAAGAGCCGATAAAATTCCGATGGGGAAGGCAATTAACAATGCTATAATATAGGCAGTTCCAGCAATCCATAAGGTAGTGGGTAAGCGCTGAGCAATCAGTTCACTGACTGAACTGCGACTGGTAAAAGAATAACCCATGTCTCCGTGTAGAAAAGCCCAAAACCATTTCAGATATCGAATGGGAATCGGTTGATCTAAGCCTAATGAGCGGCGAATGTTTTCCCGAACTTCTGCGGTAATTGAAGGATTTGTGGCAAATTCTCCCATCGGATCGCCTGGGGCTAATGCTAAAATTAGAAAAATGACAATACTAATAGCAATTAATGTGGGAATAGCCGTGAGAACACGCTTAACAAGATATGAATTCATTTCAGTTGAATCGCATTAAAATTGACAGACTGAAGTGGGTTCAATGGGACAAATTTTATTCTCAATCGGATTATCTTGTAAACCTAAATAAGATAAATTCTCTAGATTAGACAGGGATTCAATATTTTTAATTTGATTATTCCAGAGATTAAGTTCTGTGAGTAAAGTCAGTTCAGCCAAAGGCTTAACATCTGTGATTTGATTATCTCCTAGATACAAAATAGTTAAGTTTTTTAGATTAGATAAGGGTTTAATATCACTAATTTGATTTTTATCAAGTCCTAGTAAGGTTAATTTTGTCAGTTTAGATAAAGGCTTTAAATTACTAATTTTATTATTAATTAAATTCAAATCTTTTGTTAAATTAGTCAAATTAGACAAAGGTTCAATATTAATAATTTGATTATTTCTTAAATTGAGAACTTTTAATTGAGTTAAAGAGGCAAGGGGTTTGATTTCAGCAATTTGATTTTCACTTAAGTGTAATTCTGTTAAATTGGTTAAATTAGAGAGAGAACTTAAATTATTAATTTGATTGCCATCTAAACTCAGTTGAGCTAAATTAGATAAATTGGCAATTGGACTTAAATCATTAATTTGATTTTCCCGTAACCAAAGATGGGTGAGATTGGTTAAATTTGACAGTGTATTTAAATCATTAACATCGTTGCGACTCACATTCAATTGGGTTAAATTGACTAAGTTAGCCAGGGGAGTCAGGTCCTGAATTTGATTATCACTGAGGCTGAGATTGGTTAAATCTTTTAAGTTCGCTAATTGATTAATTTGACTAATTTGGTTATTATCTAAACTTATTTCCTCTAAATTAGTCAGGGTTGCTAAAACATCAATTTTTCGAATTTGATTTTCATGAAGCATGAGAACGGTCAAGTTTTTTAAGGAGTCTAGCGGAGTAATATCTTCAACTAAGTTATCACTTAAATTCAACCATTTGAGTTGAGTTAAACTGGATAAAGGGGTCAAATTGTTAATTTGATTATTGCTTAAATTTAACTCCGTTAATTTGGGCAAAGTCACCAGTGGTGTGATGTCTTTCAGTTCGCTACGGCTCAGATCTAGTTGGGTCTGCTCAGAGAGTTGATCGGCGGCTAATAAACAATCGGTTACCCCAGCTTTTTGTAATAGCACTTCCACCGTTTTTTTAGTTTCTTCTATCAGATTATCCTGACTAAAACACCAGTCTGTAAATGTCCGATAATCTTTTTGGGATAGGGGAGGTGGAGGCGGTTCTGAGGGGGAGGGAGAAGATTCCGAAATCAGAGCGCGAAGCTGTTGAAATTGTTCTCTGACTTGAGCACAACCACTCAGTCCAGAAAATAGGATGAGCATCATCCATAAAATTAGTTGGTGTTTGACGGGATGCGGTTGATACATGGTAATTGGTTATTCGTTATTGGTTATTCGTCCGCGAGCGCTAATACAGCTTAATCCTATACCCATGACAAACAACAAATGACTAATGACAATTAACGTATTTCCATCCCCCTATTGGCTGAATAGGGCAGTATTATAGATTTTAAACACTACCCCATTTTTAAAGATCTAGCACTACGCAGATGGCTGGGGACATCAAGGCAGAAAAGCTCAAATTGCTCAATCTTTTAATTGACAAGCTTTTTACGTCACTATTGCAACCGCGCGTAGCGCTATATTCGCTATTTTTTCAGGTTTTCTAATCCTGCTGTTACTTTAGCTGATTCAATGCGATCGCCCAGTTGAATTTTGTCGATCACCTCCATGCCATCTGTGACGTAGCCGAAAACCGCATAGTTACCATCGAGAAACGGTAAATCCGCTAAGGCAAAATAAAACTGAGAGGAAGCCGAATCCGGTAACCGAGATCGAGCCATCGCCACCGCCCCACGAGTATGTCGCAAAGCCGGTTTTTCCCGAATGCCTTGAGCATCAAAGGTTTGACTGTAAACCGGTTCTGAGGCATCTTCGGGTTGAATTTCCAGAGGAATATACCGTTCTTGACCCGTTGCAGGATCGCTATACCCACCAGTTCCGAGCTGAGACATGGGAACTTTAGCATTTTTACTTTGAGGATCGCCCCCTTGAACCACGAAAGGCTGTGGCTCACGGACAACCCGATGAAAGGCAATGCCATCATACACCCCTTGGTTGACTAGCTCGACGAAATTCCCGGCTGTAATCGGGGCTTTGGCACCGTCCACTTCAATCGTAATGGCAGAGCCATTCACCTGCATAACAACGGTTGCTTTTCCATCTAATCGGGGTAAATTGCTGAGGTTGGGTTGACTGCTGAGGTTAACCGGAGCCACTCCGACTTCAGTATTGGCATTGGATTGGGGGGTGACACCACATCCCCCCAGCCATAAGGTTGTGATTAAAAGCAGGAATATGAAACCCTGTTGAATGTTGACTTGCTTCATGAGTGGATTTTACAGTCCTTCCAATGGTACTTGTAGAAACTTTGCCAGTTCAGCGCCCTGATTTTCGAGGTCAGCTAAAGGGAGGGGTTGACCGACACGAGTTAATGGGATTTCTCGTCGATCTTTGAGTTTGAGATAAAGCGCCCGACGCGGATTTAACCCTTCTTTGAGATCAACTCGAATGGATTGTACATCCTCAAAGCCACAATTGAACTCAACGCGACGGTTTTTACCCGGTAAACCCCATCGGAAAATGTTAATTTTTTCTGTATTTTTATTGAACTCATTGTAACCGCCTCCTAAGTCCCACAGAATAATTAACCACAGGTACAACGACAGCAGAATGGCTGCCCCACCGTACAGTCCCATAACTAAGCCTTGGGGTAAAAATACAAGCTGAGTCGGATCAGCAAAGGGTAACAGGTTGATTCTCAGATAACTGGAAATTCCAGACAGTAAAAAGCCTGTACCCCCCAATAGAATCACCGTTGCCCATAAATAGTTGCTGGGACGGCGTGCCCCTAAAATTTTCTTGTGAATGACGAGATTGCTAGTCTGAGTAGTTTGTGCGCTCATAAATTTCTGTTTTCGAAAGCCAAAACCTTTGCAAATTTTGTTAACTGTAATATATAGTTATGTTAACTTGCTTAAAAAGCATAGTCTTTTAGTAACCCGAGAGGATCGTTCTCAAATGACTATAGCAGTCGAGCGCCCTCAAGCCCAACGAGGATGGTTTGATACCGTCGATGACTGGCTCAAGCGCGACCGTTTTGTATTCGTCGGGTGGTCTGGTTTACTCCTGTTTCCCTGTGCCTACTTAGCCTTAGGGGGATGGTTAACCGGAACCACATTTGTTACATCCTGGTACACTCACGGCCTAGCTAGCTCCTATCTAGAAGGCTGCAACTTCTTAACCGCTGCCGTCAGCTCTCCTGCCAACAGCCTGGGACACTCCCTGT